>Ga0070731_10002634_pt1 | contig 16876 bp, 13 predicted proteins | sample Coa_R1_2_FD_66448 | JGI IMG/M metagenome (GOLD analysis project Ga0070731, IMG submission 66448) | Surface soil microbial communities from Centralia Pennsylvania, which are recovering from an underground coalmine fire - Coalmine... | ecosystem: Environmental > Terrestrial > Soil > Unclassified ...
GCGCCCAAGGCCGGACGCATCGTCGCCCTCCCCGCCCGTGAGGGGGAAACCGTGGCGGCGGGTGAAGTCCTCGCGGTGATCGAGTAGCGCCTCACTCGTGCCGCAGCGCCACCATCGGGTCCACTCGCACCGCCCGCACTGACGGCAGCACGCTCGCCAGCACCGCCACCAGCGCCAGCACTCCCGCCGCCGCGCCCAACACCGCCGGATCGTGGCTCGACAAGCCGTAAAGGAAAGCTGTGATGGCCCGCGCACCGGCCCACTCAATCGCCATTCCCACCGCTAGCCCGATCGCCAGCAGCGCTGCCACGTTCCTCATCACAAGCTTGGCAATGTCCCCGCGCGAAGCTCCCAGCGCCACCCGCACGCCGATCTCGCCCGTCCGCCGCGCCACCGTGTAGGAGAGCAGTCCGTACAACCCTACCGCGGCCAGCAGCAGCCCCAGCGCGCCGAAAAAGCCGGTCAGCAGCGTCAGTACGCGTTCCGGCAGTAGCGCGTGATCCAGTTCCTCGTCCACCGTTTCGAAGCGTAGCGGATACTCCCGCCCCAGCGATTCGATGCGCTCCCGCAGCGCATGCATCAGCCGCGCCGGATCTCCCGGCGTACGCACTATGGCATCCGACCAGCCCAGCCAGTCGGCGCGCTGAAAGCTGGCGGCATAGATCGCCGGCGCATTCGCCTCGCGCGGATCGTCCAGCGTGGCGTCGCTGGCGATGCCCACAATCTCGTACTCGCCCTTCCCGTCGCCGATCTTCACCCGCTGTCCGATGGCGTCGCCGGATGGAGCCAGCCATCGTGCCAGGGCGGCGCTCGCGATGGCCACCAGCGGACGTCCCTCGTCGTCGCGCAGGTCGAAGTCGCGCCCGCGCAGGATGCGCATCCCCAGCGTGTCGAAGAAGCCCGGCGAAACCAGGTGATAGCTGGCGCTAGTGCCCGCCGGCATGATCTTCACCTTCTGCACGAACTGCCCCACCGGCCGGTCGTGCGCGATGGTCGCGGCCGTAACCCCCGGCATCGCCCTCAGCGCTTCGAGCAACTGCCGGAAGTACGCCGGATTATCGAAGCCCTGATACGTGCTGCGCGGGAAGAGCTGCGCCACCAGCAGCCGTCCGGCACTGAAGCCCGGATCGCGGCGCAGAATATTGCCCAGGCTGCTGCTGAACAGCAGCGCCCCGGCCAGGATGGCGAAGGATAGCGCGATCTGCACCGTGACCATTGCGTTTCCCGCCACGCCCAGTCCGCCTGTCACGCGCGTGCCCCCTTGCCGGATCGCGCCGCCTGTATCTTGATGCGCCGCGCGCCACGCGGGCGCCAGCCCGAACAACACGCTGGCCGATATTGCGGCGGCCGCCGTGAACAGCACCACACGCAGATCCGGCGTCAGCGACAGCACCAGCGGCACATAGCCGCGCCACATGAAATGCGCGATGTAGCCGGCTCCCCAGTAAGCCAGCATCAGTCCCGGAATCGCGCCGCCCACCGCCACCAGCAGCGATTCGGCGAACGATGCCCGCAGCAGACGCCACCGCGGCGCGCCCAGTGCCGCGCGCACGCTCCATTCCGCGGCCCGCGCATGCGACCGCGCCAGTGCCACGTTGGCCAGGTTCACGCACGCCAGCAATAGCAGCAGCGCGACTATGCCAAACAAAATGTACAATGGCCGCGCGAACGTTGCCCGCAGATACGAGATGCCGCGTGCCGCGGGTTCCACCTGGATGCGCCGCGTCAGAAACTGGTTGCGTTCGGGCCCGTCGGGCGCCGTCGCCTGCCGGATCGACGGCCACACCGCCGTCACCCTCGCGCGCGCCTGCGCCTCCGTCACTCCATCGCGCAGCCGTCCGATCACCGTGTTGTAATCGTGCTTGCGGTCGTACAGCTTTTCCGCCCTGGACGCGGCCGCCGTAAGGGGAACCGTGGCATCCGCGGCCGCCTCCCGAATCAGGCCCGGAAACGATTGCGGATGTACCCCCACCACGGTGTACGGCTTGCCGTCGATCCGGATAGTCTTGCCCAGCGCCGCGGTATCTCCGTGGAAGCGCTCCTGCCACGCGCGATAGCCGATCACCGCCACGCGCGCCGGCGTAAAGCGTTCCAGCCCGATGTCCTCGCGCGTAATCAGCCGCCCCAGCGCCGGCCGGATGCCCAGCGTCCCGTAATAGTCGCCCGCGATCTCATCCACCGAGCCCGCGAAGAACGTCCCGTTCATTTCGAGGTTTTCCATTCCGCCGCCATTCCAGGCCAGCAGACTGGTGAAGACGCCGCCCTTCTCCTGGAACGCCTGAAATGCCGGGATCGACAGGTGGTCCTTCCCCGCTTTGGCATTGATCGTTGAGATCTCCACCAGCCGGTCCGGATGCGCCACCGGCAGGCTGGCGAAGATCAGCGCGTTCGCCAGCGTGAAGATCGCCGAATTTGCCCCGATGGCCAGCGCCAGCGTAATCAGTGCGGTGAGCGTGAATCCCGGATTCTTCCACAGCGCGCGCGCCGCCAGCCGCAGGTCGTGGAGCATCTTGCTATTTTGCCACCAGGTCGTTTACCCTGCGCAGGGCCGGGAACCGCCACGCCCATAGCGCCACGATCGCCATGGTCCCCAGACCGCCCAGCACCACCGCCGGCACCGTTCCGAACCACTGCGCCGTAATGCCCGATTCGAACTGTCCCACTTCGTTCGACGCTCCAATGAACACCACGTTCACCGCACTCACCCGCCCGCGCATTTCATCCGGCGTCGAGAGCTGGATCAGCGTGTGCCGCACGATCACGCTCACCATGTCGCATGCCCCGACCATAGCCAGCGCCGCCAGCGACAGCGCCAGGTTGTGCGATAGTCCGAACACCACCGTGAACACGCCGAACCCGGCCACGCACCATAACATGATTGCGCCCACCTGCCGCCGCAGCGGCCAGCGAGCCAGCGCCATCGCCATCAGCAACGCGCCCGCTCCCGGCGCGCTACGCAGAATGCCCAGCCCCCACGCGCCCGTCCGCAGGATCTCCCGTGCGTATACCGGCAGCAGCGCCACCGCACCGCCCAGCAGCACCGCGAACAGATCCAGCGAGATGGCCCCCAGGATCAGCCTGTTTCGCCGGATGTATCGGAGCCCCTCCAGCGCCAGACTATAAGACGGCGCCGGGCGTTTCTCTCCGGTGGCCTGTATCCGGATACGGCCCAACAGCAGCAGGGCGCCCAGATACCCCACTGCCGCACAGCTATAGACCAGCGCCGGGCTCGCCGTAAAACCGTAGAGCAGGCCGCCCGCGGCCGGTCCCACGATCACCGCCGCCTGGAAGATGGAAGAGTTCCAGGCCACCGCGTTCGGAAAGTCTTCGGCCGGCACCAGCAGCGGCGTGAAAGCCTGGCCGGCGGGTCCGTTGAAAGCCCGCACCGCGCCGTTCATCAGCAGCACCGCATATACCGGAAGCACCGTGGAAAGGCCGCGCAGCGTCAGGCCCAGCAGCATCAGAGAGCACACCGCGAAGCCCGCGCAACAAACCTGCAGGATGCGTTGCCGCGCAAAGCGATCGGCCGTGTGGCCCGTCACCACGAACAGCAGAATGCCCGGCAGAAACTGCGCCAGGCCCACCAGTCCCAGATCCAGCGGACGATGCGTGATCGCGTATATCTGCCATGCGACCGCCACTGCCTGCATCTCCGTCGCCGTGGTGGTGAACACGCGGACCGCCAGGTAATAGCGAAAATTGGGATGCCGGAAAGCGCCGCGCATGATCCTCGCGAGCTACGTGCCGGGAACCCGCCGTACTGTCAGCTCCATCAGTTTTTGCGGCGGCCGCGTGCCGACCGTCAGCTCCGCATGCTCGGTCCATTCGCCTTTCTCATTGATGCGCATCACCGAATGTGTCTTCATCCCGCCCAAATCGAAGCCCCAGGTGATCCCGTTCCCTTCATCGGCCAGCCTGATCTCCGTTTCCAGCCACCGCCCGTCGTTAAAGGCCCGCATCCGGTAAATCTTCGACTGGTCGTCGAACGAGACCAGCCCCAACGCCTGCAGGGCAGGCTTGCCGTCCGCTTTCGCCCGGCCCACGCCCTCGATCGTCAGAATCAAGCCATCCAGTTTGAATTGCGCTTCTTCAGTCTGCGCCATGTCCACAAAGAGCCCCGGCCCCCGCAAGACGGATGCTTCCCCGGACCACTTGCCCACCAGGAAGCCGAGCTTCTTCATGGCCGCCCGTTGCGCCTCCACATCGGGCATCCGCGGCGCCTGCGCCATGCAAACCGGAACCAATGAAATTACAGCCAGTAATAGGAGTGTTGAACGGACCATAATCACCCAGCATACCTATCTTGCTGCATTCGCGAGTCTTGCTTTCGCGAGCCCGCCAGTTACAATAACCATCGAAGGATTCCATGAACAAGCTCCTGTTGTCCCTTATATGGCTCACGCCCGCCGCGCTGGCCATCGATCTCACCGGCTTCGTTCCCATCGGCCCTCTAGCGAGTCACACCGCCGCGCGCGATGGCGTGACCATCACCTGCGGCGATCAGTCGCAGGTCCGCTTCACCATCCTCTCGCCCGATCTCATCCGCGTCCGCGCTTCCTACGGCAAGCCTCTGCCCGAACGCGATCACTCCTGGGCCATCGCCAAAACAGATTGGGACCCACCCAAGTGGAACGTGCAGGAGGAAACCGGCGGCCTGCTGATCTCCACCGCCGAGCTCGAAGTCTTCATCCACCGCGCGCCCCTGATCGTCGAGTTCCGCGAGGCCAGGACCCATCGCCCCATCAATGCCGACGCGCTCCCCATGCTGCACGACCCGAACTCCGGCGCCATAGCCGCCGCCAAGAAGCTGGGCTTCGACGAACATTTCTACGGCCTCGGCGAAAAGGCCGCGCATCTCGATAAACGCCGCGGCGAGTTCACCATGTGGAATTCCGACACGCCCGCATATAAGGAAGGCACCGACCCGATCTACCAGGACATCCCCTTTTACATGGGCTGGCAGGCCGGCGCCGCCTACGGCATCTTCTTCGACAACACCTATCGCACCCACTTCGACTTCGCAGCCAATTCGCCCGAATATGCCGCCTTTTCCGCCGAGGGCGGCGAGATGAATTACTACTTCTTCTGGGGCCCCTCCATGAAGAAGATCCTGGGGCGTTACGCCGACCTTACCGGCCACTTACCCATGCCGCCCAAGTGGGCGCTTGGAAATCAGCAGAGCCGCTGGGGCTATTACCCCGATACCGTTGCCGAAGAGGTGGCCAACCGCTATCGCGCCGACGATTTGCCGCTCGATGTGCTCTATCTGGATATCGATTACATGAATGGTTACCGGATCTTCACCTGGGACCCGCACGGCTATCCGGATCCCACCGCTTTCATCGCCAAGCTGCGCAAGCAGGGCGTCAAAGTGGTGGTGATCGTGGACCCCGGAGTCAAGTACGAGCCGCCGGCCGCCGGCGCTACCGATGCCGCCGCCAACCCGGAGCTCGGAGAGCAGGACAAGAGTTATTACGTCTTCAATCAAGGCTTGGCAAAAGACTACTTCCTCAAACGTAAAGACGGTAATCTCTGGATCGGCGCAGTGTGGCCCGGAAAGGCCGTCTATACGGACTTCACTCTGGATGCTGCCGCGCGCTGGTGGGGCGACCTGCATCGCGCCTATCTGGATCACGGCGTGGCCGGTATCTGGAACGACATGAATGAGCCGTCCGACTTTCTCGATCAGACCGGCCGCACCCAGATGGATGTCATCACTTACGACGGCGACACGCGCTCGCCTTATGCCGCCAACCGCAACGTCTTTGCGCTGAATGAAGCCCGCGCCACTTACGAGGGACTGGTGCGCTTGCGCCCCAATGATCGCCCCTATGTGATCACGCGCGCGGGATACGCCGGCATCCAGCGCTACTCCACCATGTGGACCGGCGACAATACCGCCACCTGGGATGCCATGGCGCTCAGCATCCCTATGTTTGAAACTCTGGGTCTCTCCGGAGAGCCTTTTGTGGGCGCGGATGCCGGCGGCTTCATCGGCCGCACCAACCCGGAATTACTCGCGCGCTGGTACGAGATCGCCTTCCTGACACCGTTCTGCCGCAACCACGCCCAGCGCGACGCTTACGATCACGAACCCTGGCGCTTCGGTTCCTATTACGAAGACATCATCCGCAAGTACCTCAAGCTCCGCTATCGCCTCCTGCCGTTTCTCTACACGGTGCTCGAGGACGCCCACCGCACCGGCGTGCCCATGTTCCGGCCGTTATTGCTGAATTTCCAAAACGAAGCCAATACGCTCTCCATCGACGACGAATTCATGGTGGGCGCCGACCTCCTGGTCGCGCCCATCCTCGCGCCGGGCATGACGGAACGTCTGGTCTATCTTCCCGAAGGGACCTGGTATGACTATTGGACCGGCCATCAGCTCACCGGCGGCCGCACAGTCCATGCCGCCGCGCCGCTCGAAACCGTGCCGCTGTTCGTGCGCGGCGGCGCCATCATCCCGTCCGGGCCCGACATGAACTATGTTGGCGAAAAACCTACCTCGCCGCTAACCTTCACCATCTACCCGGATGCCCAGGACAAAGCACAGACTTCGCTTTATGAGGACGACGGAGTAAGTCCCGCGTACACCAACGGAGTTCTGCGCCGCACCAATATCACTTATGCCGCTGGCGCAATCGATGTAAGTGCGCCCACCGGCACTTACCAGCCCGGTCCCCGCAGTTTTGTATTTTTAAAACGTACAGGCGGCGGCGCACCCGTCCAGCGATCCGACGACGGCCGCCCCCACCGCCTCCAACTCCCCTAAATCTACGGGAAGCAGTCGTCGGCGGCTGTTGAATAATATGTCCGGACGAGCGTGCCGCCGCTCAGCTTGGCGTTCACGCCTTCGCAGACATCGGCGAGTTCTTCCCAATCGCCCTCCTCGACCTGTGAGATCCAGCCGGTGGGCGGCTCGGGGTCGGTGATGGCTTCCACCACTTCCTCGGAGAGGGCGATGGTGACTCGGGGAACGGTTTTCTCCTTGGGGTGGCCCGAGAGGACCCACCCGTAGTGGACCTCGGTGTTCTTGTAGTGGAAGGAGTCATGCCGGCCGCTGTCGTCCTGCTGACCGCCAAGGTCCGTGCTGGCGGCGATTATGCCGGGCGGCATGATGACCATGTAAAGCGTCTTGTCGGGCGGAGCCGCGGTTCCATCAGTGATCAGACGGGTCACCAGGGCCACCACATCCGCCGGGTCATCGAAGAGCTTCGGCGGCGTGGTGGGTTCCATCACCGACTTGTCCAGCGCGATTCCGCTGATATCGACGCCGTATTGCGTGAGGCCAGCGAGGTATTCCGCGCTCAGAATTTTCCTGGCCGCCTTTTCGATTTTGGAGGTGTCCGGGCTCTTCTGCCAATGAGCGCCCCAAAAGATCAGTTGCACCTTTACGTTCGAGAGGACCTGGCCGCCATTTAGTGTGAATGTGTGATGTTGTGCCATAGTTTGCTCCGTCTAGTGAATGATCATACCCGGAACGCACGGATGTGCCGCGCTTTCGCCGGTATCGATAGCACGAAACACGGATGGTCTTATCCTGCGCAGACCACTCGGGCCGGGCGGCGGGACGGCGCGTTTACTCAAGAGCCCCGACGCCTCCAGGCTCACCAGTTCCACTCTGCGTAAACCCGGGGGAAGGTCCCCGGGTTTAACGGGATCCAGCACGGCGACGGCGCCGTCGAGGAACTCCACTTTGACGCCGAGGGCCGCCAGCTTTTCCTGGGGTATCGCGGCTCCCGCCTTGCTCAGGCGGACCAGCGCCTGGAATGCCTTGGTCGAATGCGGGTTTCGCGTCTCCCGGGCGATCTTGTGATCTTCCTGAGCATAGACGTGGAGATTCACGGTGCCATCGACAGGCGGGTCCGGACTCCACAGCAGGTTCTCGACGTGGAATTTCTCGCAGGGATCGAAATCGAAGGTGGTCACATAGACGACGCCCAGCTTTTCCTTCGGTATGGTGATGTGAGGGTGTTTCAAGCCAGGCCCATAGTTGGTGCTCCCGTTCTTATCGTTGTCCACCGATAGGGCGGTGTAGATCTGCTTCGGATGGGGGAGGATCCAGGAACAGTAGACTCTGGTCTGGTAGTCGGCCGCCAGGCCGCCAGTCATCGACATGATCTTTGAGAATGGAGGGGCTTTGCCGTTGTTTTTGGCGCCGCGCAAGGTATAGCGCCGCCCTCTGACAAGCGGCTCCAGGGCGCCTGGCTGCCATCGTCCCGCCAGGTTGTCGTGATCGGCGACCTCCGGTGCCAGTACCTCGATGCCGTCCGGCCCCGGAACGAAAGCAAACGTTCCATGCCACACGATGTTGAGCGTTTTAGGGTATTCGCAAGGTTGAGTGGCCATTTCTGAGTCTCCCTTTCCAGATCTGTTATTGCACGTTATAGACTTGAATGCCTGCCCAATAATAGGGGTGCCGGTAACCGTCAGTCGTGCGCACAGCGGCCGCGGCTCTGCGCAGTGAGTCCTCTACCTTCATGTCCGCGAACAGCCCCGCATACAACTCGCCCATGAATTGCTGCGTGGGGGCCGAGGCCAGGTTCCAGAGGCTGGCTACCACATTCTCGGCGCCGACCCGCAGGAAGGCCCGCACCAGGCTCTGCGGATCTCCGGGGCCGTTGCGCTCGCCGGAGCCTGTCGCGCAGCCGGAAAGCACGGCCAATCGGCAGCGCGAGAGATGCAGGCTCTGGATCTCCGAAGCCGACAGCAGGGCCATTCCGCCGGAAACGCCGCGCAAGACGAGGCCGCCTCCATCACCACCATAGCCGTGGCCGGCGAAGTGAAAGATCTCGGCGCCAGCCAGCCGCTCACGAACGTCACTCAGTGTAGCCGCGCGTCCTTCCAAGGGGCCGGGTGCGCCGAAGCGCTTGCAGACCTGCTCGGCCTCGCGGCGGGCATCGGACAGCGGGGGCAGGTTCTCGCCGCTGATCAGCGGCTCGCCTACCGCTAGAACGTTTCTCACAGACGACAGCTTCATGCCTGGGGCTTTGGGAGGAAGGACCGCGACGCGGCTTCTCACCGCAAAGTCTTCGGACCAGTAATGCCCGTTGGTCCGGACCAATGCCGGCCACGGCACCGCGGAGGCCGGACCGTCGCCCTCGATCACCAGCGTACGCACTCCCGCCAACTCCTTTTCCCAATCGCCCAGGAGCATTTGCGAGAGCTGTCGCCCGTCGGCCCGCACCACGCCCACGGGAGATCGCGGGTTTGCACAGCCCCGCACCAGCCCGCCGGCGGCCTCTCGGACCGCATTTGGCTTGTCGGGGAGCCAACGAAATTTAAATTCTTGCGGCGTTCCAAGCCAGATACCGACTCCTGACGGCAACTCGGCAAACGACAGGACCGCCTCGCCGGGTTGGACCTCGGGAAAACGCTGCGGCGCGGCTCCCCGGCCGAAGAGGGCGGTCCTATAGCGCGCCCATAGCTCCCAAGACTGGCGGGCGTTGGCCCCACTACGAATCTCGCATTCCACCAGCGCGCGATAGGTATCTCCCAGTGCATGCGTCCAGGAGAGGCGATCGGCTTCGGGCAGTTTCGACCCGCCGTTATTTCCCATCTCCAGAGCGATGGACAACACTCTCCTGGCTTCGGCATATTCGCCACGCTTCAGCCGCAGCTTGCCCATCAAGGTGTTGAACCAGAGGGCGTCAAGGGCATCCAAAACCTGATCCCCTAAGTTCTCGAGCTGAGCAAGCGGCTTATTTACCTCGCCCGCGCTAGCCTCCGCTTCTGCAAGTTCGACGGCATGGATGGCACGCCAAGACGGCTGGGCAGCGACGGGCAGCTTAGCGAGCCAAGCGTAACTTTCTTTCAGATGTTGGTCGGCGGGGCCATCCAGGCCCACCAGCATTTCCGTCAACGCGCGCTGGTGCAGCGTGGCAGCCTGCACGGCGGGGCGATTGAGATGAGAGATGGTTTCTGCCGCCTCTCTAGCCCAGGCTGCGGCCGAGTAAGGAAGGTCGACTTGCGGATCCATCAGGCTGAGTTGGGTATACAAGTCGTGGGCGCGGATGGAGGGGTATCGGCCCGACCAGTAGAGCGAAAGGCCGCGCATGATGTTCTGCGACGCAGTGGACCGGTTGCCCATTTCTCTCTGCCAAGCCGCACTGGCGGTAAGGACGCGCAGCAGAAGCACAGGATAATTAAACTGCCCGGCGGCCTGCATGGCTTCCTGATGCGTGGCCCAAGCCTGGTCGAAGTCGCCGCCAAACTTCTCACAGAGGGCGGCCTCGGAAAGAGTCTCCGTCAAGATCCAGGAGTACCCCTTCCGGCGCAGCCCACTTTGGAGTGATCTTCCCGCGCTGGCGCACTCCGCGCTGTTACCCAAGCGACCCACGTACATCAGCACTAATTGGGCACGCGGGGCCCCGGCCTCGATGCCGACGGCTTTGAACGAGCGGAGCGCGGTTTCCGCTTCGGCAGAGCTTTTTTTCCAATCGTCGATGTCCCACGCGTCTAGCGCGCGCCCGAGCGCCACGAACGCTTCAGTCGCCGTTCGGGAGTGCGGCGTCCGCAGTACGTCCCGCAACCAGTTGTCGTGGTGACGATCCACGAAAATGCGTGCCATGTTTCTCAGAATCTGCCCGGTGGCGGCATCCGCATCGGAGCCATAATATTGCGGCAGCAGCCGGGATACGGCGACTTTGAGGTACTCTTCATCCCGCGCGAAGTGTTGATCCCAAGGGACGCCTCCACGCAATTCGGTTACTAAGGCCTCTGGGGTTGTGCGTTGGGCGTAGACCCGCTGCTGGTCGAGTTTTTTTTTAAGTCGTTCAGGTGCTGGCGGGCCTCGGCGGCCCATGGGCTGGTTGAATCGAGTCGCAAATAGGTTTCCCACGCTTCTCGCGCAACGTGGACGACCGAAATCCGCTCGGCTGCCAGCGCATAATCGAAAGCCAGGGTGGCATCCTCGTTATTGAGGCGTACACCTTTCGACAGAGCTTCGAAGGCCAACTGGTAATACTTCGAGTCTTCGCTCTTTTCCGCCTCGGCCTTCTGGAAATAGGCCGCGCCGAGGTCGGTGAGGATGCCCGTATCCGTGGGGCGGAGCGAACGGGCGCGCTCCAGTTCGGGAATCGCCTTATCGTAATCGCCCGCAATCAGGTCCGCCGTGCCTTCCAAGTGCAGCCAATTGGGATCGTCCGGATGGGCTTCGGTGCCGTGCTTGATATACGGGACGGCTTCCGCCAAGGGGTTTGACGCACTGAACAGGGACCTTTCGGTGCCTCTTTCTACGTGGACCTGGCTGTAGGAAGCTCCCGGCAGGCGCATTTCCATGGAGCGTTTCTCGCTATAGGCCTGTGCCAGCAGACGCGCGGTAGCCGTGGTGCTGCCAACCCATGCAAACTGGTAGCAGGCCCCGCCGACGGCGGCCGCCGCAACCAGCCCGACGGCGGCGCGCCGCCACCACAGCGCCAGCCCTCCGGCGATTTGCTGAAAAAGGCCCTCGGGCGGCGCCAGACGCCGGGCCAGCGACCGCCGGTTACGAGCGTTCGCCAACCTGGCCTTGCCGGCCATCTCCTGTTCCTCAGCCGTGGCTGGCTCCGCCAGATCCTGCACGGCTTCGCGCAAGACCGTGCCGCACCAATCGCACTCCGCGGCATGTGACAGCAGTTCATCGGCTTCGCCATGATCCAGCAGCCCTGGGACGAGCATCCGGAGCCTGTCTTCGTCCGGACAATCCGGTTGCTTCTCGGGCCGCCTGTAGACCCTGGCGCCGGCCCGCAGCCGCTCGATTGGGTCGTCGTTGTCGGTTTCCCCAAGATTCATACGCTACCTTAAGAACGACTTTTTCACGGCGTTACCTTCACTCGCCGCGCACTCGCCGCGCCGGAAACTCTCCCGGAGCAACCGGCCGAGGCGGCCCAGGACGCTTTCGACACCCTCCACCGTCAGGTTAAAGGCAGGCAATGCCGCGATTTCCTTGGCTGACATGCCCTGCCGGCAGTATAGCCAGAAAATCCGGCGATCGCGTTCGGATACGTGCTGTCGGAGCCAATCGTCGACCTCCCGTATCAGCAGGTCCCAGTCGGTCCGGTTCGGTATGGCGACGTCCAGCCGGTCGGCGGAGGACTCCTGGAAACGCTTGTAATTCTTCGATTTAAAGTAATCCTGCGCTACGCGCTCGGCAATAATGCGGATGTAGCCGAAGGCCGAGTCCGGGAACAACGGCACGAAGTCGCGCAGCAATCTGGCCTGGTTGGCGCTCAATTTGAGATAGACTTCCTGCACGATGTCGTCACGCACATCGGGACGAATTTCCAGATGCCGGCGGCCAACCCGCGAAACGGTGGCGACGATCAATGTATTAAAAGTACGGATGAAATGCTCCCAAGCCCGCCAGTTGTTCGTGTTGGCGCAGGCGCGCAGCAGGTCTTCCGGCGTCTCTTCGTCGACACCCAGTCCGGCCAGGCCCGCCACGCGTTTGAGGTCCAGCGGCTCGGTCCGGGCACACTCAGCCGCGCGCCCGTTCTGGCCGGGATCGTCGCTGCCAGGTTCCCCCCTTGGCATACTGGTATAAACAACGATAACAATGCGTTATTCCCTCTTTCGCGGCGCGTAATTCTGACGAATTCTGACGTTCAGCCGTCCGATTACTCCCTCGACGCCCTTCACGGTGAGCGCTACCCCCGGAATGGCCGAGATTTCCTTGGCGGTCAGGCCTTGCCTGTTATAGAGCCAGAAGATTCGGCGATCCCGGTCGCTGGCGAATTGGCGCAGAAAATCGTCGATTTCGCGCCGAAACTGCTGCCAGCCGGCTTCATCGCGCGCGGGGAAATCTGCCAGGTCCACCGGGGAATCGGGAGTGCGCTCGAAGTTCTTTGATTTCAGGCAGTCATGCGCGGAGCGCGCGGCCACTACCTGGACGTAGCCGAATGCCGATCCGGGATGCCGGGACTCGAAATCGCCCAAGGCCCGTGCTGGCTTGACCGCGAACTTCAGATAGACTTCCTGCACCAGGTCGTCGCACAGATCGCGGCTGAAGTTCGCATAGCGCCGCCCAACGCGCGCCACAGTGACGTAAATCAGCGTAGAAAAACGCCGAATGAACTCATCCCATGCGGCGCAATCACCCAAATTGGCGCATAGGCGCAGTAAATCATCCGGCGTTACGTTCTTATACTTGTCTGACAGTGAGGAAATCGTATCATGGCGTTAGGCCGCGCACAAATGCCGCGGCGTGCACGGCGCGTCACGCAGAGCAGGGGAAAAATGCATTACAATGTGTTCGAGAGCTAGTTGCAACTATGTTGCAGACACTGATCATCACCCTGCGCGAGGGAGTGGAGGCCGCCCTGGTAGTCGCCATCGCCATCGCCTACCTGCGAAAAATCGGACGGGGGGACCTCCTTCCCGCCGTATACCGGGCCTTTGGAACCGCTGTAATTGCTAGCGTTGGCTTCGCCTGGATGCTCTCCCGGCTGCACTTGGGGGAAGATGCGTATGAGGGCTGGACGCTGCTGGCAAGCGCCGTGTTCGTGTTCAGCATGGTGCTCTGGATGAACCGCCACGCGCGCGGGCTAAAGGGCGAAATTGAAACTCAGTTGCAACAACGAAGCGGCGCCGCCAGCCGCTGGGGGATCTTCTTTTTCGTTTTTCTGATGGTGTTCCGGGAGGGCGTGGAGACCGTCCTGATGCTGACGGCGGTAAAGTTCGATACCTCCGGCGTGCTGGATATTGCAGGAGTTGCGCTGGGTCTTGGTCTGGCGATTCTGTTTGGCGTGAGCTTCGTGCGAGGCACCATCCGCATCAATCTGCGCAGTTTCTTCCGTATGACCACGGTCATCCTGATGGTAGTGGTTCTGCAACTGGCTATCACCGGACTACACGAATTATCCGAAAACCAGGTGTTGCCCAGCAGCCGTCAGGAGATGGCCCTGATCGGTCCGATTGTGAGCAACGAAGTCTTCTTCTTTGTCGGCATTCTGGCGCTGGCGGGCGCCATGCTGCTGATGGAATATCGCAAGCGCAGCGCGCCGGTGCTGGCCGGTCTGGAAGGCGCTGCGCTGCGCAAGGCGCGCTGGAGCGCGCGGCGGGAACGCACCTGGATGACGGCTTCGTGCCTGGCTACGGGCCTGTTCATCCTGAGCATCACGGCCGAATTCATCTACGCCAAATCCACCACGGAATTGTCGGCGGCGATTCCGGTTTCGGTAGTGAACGGCAAGGTGTCGATTCCGGTGGCCACGGTGAGCGACGGCAACCTGCACCGCTTTGCGCTGGAGGAGAACGGGGTGCACGTGCGCTTCATCGTGATCCGCCGGCCGGACCAGTCGATGGAGGCGGCCTTCGATGCGTGCGAGATTTGCGGCAACCAGGGCTACTATCAAAAAGGCACAAACGTGATCTGCAAGAACTGCGCATCCGCCATCTTCATTCCGAGCATCGGGGTGCGCGGCGGCTGCAATCCCATCCCCATCGCGTCGCAGGTGGAAGGCGATCAATTGGTGATTGCCGCGGATCAACTGGTTCCCGGCGTGAAGATCTTCCACGATCCCAGCTAGCATCCATGTTCCTGCGCTTTGTCAGCCAATCCATTCGCCGGTCGCCGCGCCGCAAGGCCATGACGGTGGCGGCGGTGGCCATGGGGGCGGCGGTGGCCACGGCGATGCTGGGCGTGATGCTGGATATCGGCGATCGGGTGAGCCGCGAGCTACGCAGCCTGGGCGCAAACCTGATGGTGACGCCCAAGGCGCGGTCACTGCCCGTGGAGATCGGCGGCATCAGCTACCGCCCGGTGTCCGCGGCGGACTACATCCCGGAAGCGCAGATCGTCCGGATCAAATCCACATTCTGGCAATTGAATATCACGGGCTTCGCGCCCATCTTGAACGCCGCGGCCCCCCTGGGCGGGTTGGACGTGCCGGTGGAGGGGGTCTGGTTCCGGAGACGCCTGCGTGGCGCGGACGGGTCGACGCTCGAAGCGGGGCTGCGCACGGTGAGCGGCGCGTGGAAGGTGGACGGACGCTGGATCGACGACGGCGACCGCAACGACAGCGCCGTGGATGCCATGGTGGGCGGCGCGGTAGCCCGGCGACTGGGCCTGCGGCCCGGCGGCGCGGTGCAACTGTTCGGTCAGCCATTTACCGTTGCGGGCATCATCTCGACCGGCGGCGATGAGGAAGACCGCATCTTCGTGCGGCTGGAAGTCTTGCAGCGCCTGGTGAACCGGGCGGGCCAGGTGGACGCAGTGCAGGTAGGCGCACTGACCAAGCCCGAGGACGAGTTTGCCCGCAAGAATCCGGCCAAAATGACGCCCAAGGAATATGACCGCTGGTACTGCACGCCGTACATCAGCTCCATAGCGCACCAGATCGAGGAAGTGCTGCCCATGGCGGTGGCCAGGCCCATCTGGCGGGTAGCCGATAACGAGGGCAAGGTGCTGGGTAAGATCCGCGGGCTGATGCTGCTGATCTCGCTGGCGGCGCTGGTTTCGGCGGGGCTGACGGTGTGGAGCGTGATGGCCACGACGGTGCTGGAGCGGCGCGGAGAGATCGGGATTATGCAGGCGACCGGTGCGAGCAATGGACTGGTGGCGGCACTGTTCTCGGCGGAGGTGGCGCTGGAGGGCGCGGCGGGCGGGCTGATCGGTTCGTGGGCGGGTCTGCTGCTGGCCGGCTGGGTGGGCCGCACGGTGTTCCAGACGCCGCTGGAGATTCCTGGAATGCTGGGTCCGGTGGTGGTAGGGGCGGCGGTGATCGCGTCGGTGGCGGGCGCGGCGCAACCATTACGCCGGGCGCTGCTGCTGGAGCCGGCGGTCACCTTGCGGGGAGGCGAATGATGTTCTGGGACTTCGTGATCCGCGCCGTACGCTTTCGCAAGCGCCGCCTGACGCTGGCTTTTGCCGCACTGGCGGTGGCCGCTACGCTGGCCACGGCGCTGTTCTCGGTGTACTCGGATATCGACCGCAAGATGCGCGTGCAGTTTCGCGGGTACGGCGCGAACATCGTCATATCGCCCGCGGCCGGCGCGCAGACGGTCCCGTTGGCGGCGGTGGCACTGGCGGAACGGCAAGGCGCCGTAGCCGCGCCATTCATCTACGCGGTAGGCAGCCTCAAAGGCGAGCCGGTAGTAGTGGCGGGAATTGACTTCCGGCGCGCCGGCCCGTTGACCAGTTACTGGCGGGTGGACGGCGCGCGCGTGGGGGGGCCGGGCGAGTGCCTGGCGGGCAGCAGCGCCGCCGCGCATTTCCATTTGCAGATCGGACAGAAGCTGGATCTGGAAGGGGCGCCCTGCACGCTGCGTGGCATCGTAGCCAGCGGAGGCGCGGAAGACGCCCAGGTGATGGTCCCGCTGGAGTCCGCGGCGCAACTGGCGAATCTCCACGATGCTGCCAGTCTGGTACAGGTGCGCGCGGATGGCGAACGGCTGGCGCAGGTGCAGACGGCGCTGGCGCAGGCGCTTCCCGGCGCCGATGTGCGCGTGCTGCACGCGGTCGCTGAAACCGAAGCCAACGTAGTGCTGAAGATCCGCTCCACGCTGTTTCTGTTGACCGCACTGGTTCTGGTCATCACCACGTTGTGCGTCACCAGCAATTTCAGCGCGCTGGTGCTGGAGCGCAGCCAGGAGATCGGGATACTGAAAGCCATCGGCGCGGCGGAAAAGAAGATTGCGGCGCTGTTCCTGTCGGAGAGCCTGATCCTGGGCCTGGCATCCACCGCGGCGGGCTATGCCGGCGGACTGCTGGTGGCCTGGTGGATCGGGCGGCAGATTTTCCCGGAATCCGCCGGCGCCGGCGTGGGTGTAAACTATGGCGTGTTCCTGCCGGTGGCCGGCGTGACACTGGCGGTGGCGGGAGGGGCTACGCTGGCAGCCGCGGCGCGCATCTGGCGCATCAAGCCGGCCGTGATCCTGCGCGGAGAGTAGAAGCGGA
>Ga0070731_10002635_pt1 | contig 16873 bp, 14 predicted proteins | sample Coa_R1_2_FD_66448 | JGI IMG/M metagenome (GOLD analysis project Ga0070731, IMG submission 66448) | Surface soil microbial communities from Centralia Pennsylvania, which are recovering from an underground coalmine fire - Coalmine... | ecosystem: Environmental > Terrestrial > Soil > Unclassified ...
CCCCGTCCTCGCCGACCTCGCGCAGTACCCGTTCACGCGGCTCGACGAGTGGAAGGCGGACGCCGCCGCACGCGGGATCGAGCTGATCGACTTCGGTATGGGCGATCCGCGCGAGGTGACTCCGCCGTTCATCCGCGAGGCGCTGCTCTCGTCGGTGGAGGCCGTCTCCTCGTATCCGCGCGCACCGGGGCTGCCGGAGCTGCGCACCGCCGTTGCCGGCTGGCTCGAGCGCCGCTTCGGCGTCGGCGTCGATCCCGACACGGCGATCGTGCCCACGCTCGGCTCGAAGGAGGCGATCTTCTCGTTCGCCCAGATCGCGCTCGGCGAGAAGCGCCTGGTCGCGATCCCGGAGCCTGCGTACCCCGTCTACGAGCGCGGTGCGCTGTTCGCCGGCGGCAGCATCGTCCGGATCCCGCTCCGCGAGGAACACGGCTGGTTGCCGGACCTCGATGCGTTCGATGCCTGGGACGACATCGCTCTCTACTGGACGTGCTATCCCAACAACCCGACGGGCGCGGTGGCGCCGCTCTCGTTCCACGAGGAGCTCGCGGAGCGTGCGCGCCTGCACGGCTTCCTCGTCTGCTCGGACGAGGCGTACTCGGAACTGTGGTTCGACGAGCCGCCGGCGTCGGCGTTGCAGGTCGCCGACCGGTCGAACGTGGTCGTGTTCAACACGCTGTCGAAACGGTCGTCGATGACGGGCTATCGCTCGGGATTCGTCTGCGCGTCGCCCGAGATCGTCGCGGCGCTGTGGGCGTTCCGGCCGACGGTCGGAACCGTCCCGCAGGAGTTCGTGCAGCGCGCGTCGATCGCCGCGTGGTCAGACGACTCGCACGTCGACGACGTTCGCGCGCTCTATCGCCGGAAGCGCGAGATCGTGCTCCCCGCGTTCGAGCGAGCCGGGTTCCGGCTCGCCGGGTCGACGGCCACCTTCTACCTCTGGTTCGACGTCGGCGACTCGTCCGAGGAGGTCGCGCAGCGGCTGCTCGAGCGCGGCATCGTCGTGGCGCCGGGCTCGTTCTTCGGCGAGCCGGGCGAGGGCTACGTCCGCGTCGCACTCGTGCCGACGCAGGCCGAGTGCGAGCGGGCCGCCGCGATCCTCGCGGAGGGATTCTGAGCACGGACGACGTCATCGCCGCCCTCGACCGCGGGGACGTTCGCGTCGCCGAGCCCGCCGGCGACGACTGGCGCGTCAACGCCGATGTGCAGGAGGCGATCCTCGACTACTTCCGTGAGCGCCGGATGGAGCCGCGCGAGGTCGGCCCGTTCGAGTACCACGACAAGATCCCCCTCAAGCGCGGCTACGAGGAGCTCGGCGTTCGTGTCGTGCCGCCGGCGGTGGCGCGCTACGGCGCCTTCCTCTCCCGCGGCGTCGTGCTGATGCCGAGCTACGTGAACATCGGGGCGTGGGTCGGCCCGAACACGATGGTCGACACCTGGGCGACGGTCGGCTCCGGCGCGCAGATCGGCGCGAACGTCCACCTCGCCGGCGGCGTCGGAATCGGCGGCGTGCTGGAGCCTGCCGGCGCGCGACCGGTGATCGTCGAGGACGGCGCGTTCCTCGGGTCGCGCGCGATCGTCGTCGAGGGCGTGCGCGTCGGACGCGAAGCGGTGATCGCGCCGAACGTCACGCTGACCGCGACGGTCCCCATCATCGACGTGACGGGACCCGAACCGGTCGAGCACCGCGGCTACGTCCCGCCCCGCTCGATCGTCGTCCCCGGCACCCGCCCGAAGCAGTTCCCGGCCGGGACCTACCAGCTGTCGTGCGCGCTGATCATCGGCCGGCGCAAGGAGTCGACCGACCTGCGCACGTCGCTGAACGACGCGCTCCGCGAGTACGAGATCGGCGCCTAGACGGGCTCGGCGGGGCCGGTGAGGTATGCACGGCCGTTCTCGAGGCGGACGTGCAGCTCACCGCCCGGGAAGCGGACGGTCGCCGGCGAGACACCCAGCGCCGCTGCGACCGCGACCGCGCTCGAGCCGGACGACGCGGTCTCCCCCGCGCCGCGCTCCCAGACGCGCGCCTCGATCACACCGGCTTCGACCACCCGCGCGACCTGCACGTTCGTCCGGCCGGGGAAGCGCGGATGAGACTCGAGCGCCGGCCCGAGCCGAGGCAGCTCGGCCGGGTCGCCCTCGACCACCGCATGTGGGTTGCCGACGTCGACCGCCACGAGCCGGACCCCGTCGACCTCTTCCGGGTCCTGAACGCGCACCGGCCCGAGCTCCTGCTCGACGAGGCCGTCCCGGCGCATTCGCGCACGCACCTCGCGCGATCCGATGCGCACGGCCACCTCGTGCGCCGATGTCTGGCCGGCCAGCCACTTCGCCGCGATGCGCGTCCCGTTCCCGGACATCTCCGCGCGCGAGCCGTCGGGGTTCCAGATCGCCAGCTCGAGCCAATCGTCGCCGCGGCGAATCACCTCGAGAATGCCGTCGGCATCCCCGACCAGCGCTCGCACGCGCTCGGGCGACAGCGACTCCTCGTCAACGACGAGGTAGACGTTCCCCTGCGCAATCCAGAGCGACGATCTCATCAGCGAGCTCGCCGGGCGTCCGGCGACCGTCGAGGGTAACGACATTCGGAAGCCGGCGCAGCCACTTGCGCTGGTACCGCGCGAGCCGCTTCGTGGCGCGGACGACCGCGTCCTCGGCTTCGAGCTCGGGCAGCGTCGCGAACTCCTCGAGCCCGAGGATCTTGCGCGCGGTCGCCGACAGCCCGTCGCTCCAGGCGCGCCGGGCCTCCTCCGCGACTCCCGCTTCCACCATGGCGCGCGTGCGCTGCTCGATGCGTAAGTCCAGCTCGTCCGGCGGCAGGTCGACGCCGACGATCGTCGTCGGATGACGCGTGTCCTCGCTCCACAGGCGGTCCGCAACGGGCGCGAGCGAGCCCCCCATCTCGGCCAGCTCGAGGGCACGGACGACGCGCCGCCGGTCGTTGGCGTGCACGCGAGCGGCGGCTGCGGGGTCCCGGTCGGCGAGCAGCGCGTGCGCCTCTGCGGCGCCGAGCCGGTCGTACGTCTCCTGCCAGCGCTCACGCGCTCCGGCGGCCGGCGGCGGCGGCACCTCGAGCGACGAGAGCGCCGCGCGAAGGTACAGGCCGGTGCCGCCCACCACGATCGGCGCGCGCCCGGCCGCGAGGAGCTCGTCGATCGCCTCGTGGGCCAGACGCTGGTATTCGCCCACCGACACGTCGGCCGTCAGCGGCACGACGCCGACGAGCCGTGCCGGATAGTCCGGGACCGCGGTCAGGATCGGCAGGGCGGCGAACAGCGCAGCGGCGTCGGCCGAGACGACCTCGCCGTCGAGCCGCTCGCGGAGAGCGCCCGCGAGGGCCGTCTTGCCCGCAGCGGTCGGCCCGAAGACGGCGACGACGTGGGTGCTAGGCGCCCGCGCCGGCCGGCTGCTTGAACCCATGCTCGAGCTCGTCTGCACCCCGCGGCGGCGCGAACGGGCGGTCCTCCTCCGGGTGAGCCGCCCGCCATTCCTTGAACCACGCGACCGCCCGCGGGATGCCCTGGTCGAGCGGCGTCTCCGGTTGCCAGCCGAACAGCTCGCGCGCCTTGCGAATGTCGGCCACGTAGTGCGTGACCTCGCCGAGCAAGGACGGCGCGTAGGTGATCGAGGGCTCGACCTGAAGCTCGGCCGCGATCAGCTCGGCGGCGCGGACGAGCGTGTTGCCTTGCCCGTACGCGAGGTTGATGGTCGCATTCGTGGCGCGGCCCTCCCCCAGGGCATAGACGCCGCGCGCGATCCCGTCGACGCAGTCGTCGATGAACGTGAAGTCGAGCACCTTCTCGTCGCCGCCGAAGATGGTGATCGGCTCGCCCCGGGACAGCTGGTGCATAAAGAGAGGCAGCACCCGCTCCATCCGCCAGAGGTCGTTGTCGAAGCGCCCGTAGACGTTCGAGAAGCGGAAGACGAGATAGCTCAGCCCATAGCAGCGCGCATACGAGTAGATGAACGCCTCGCTGGTGATCTTCGAGGCCGAGTACGGGCTTTCCGTGTAGGCGAAGTCGGCGGCCTCCTCCACGTACTCCTCGAAGCGGTGGACGTCGCCGTACACCTCCCGCGTCGACGAGAAGACGAGCGGCAGACCGAGGGGCCGGCAGTACTCGAGGACGTTGAACGTCATGATCGCGTTCTCGAGCGCGCGGTGCGGCTGCCGGACGAGCTGGTGCACCTTCGCGTGCGCGGCGAGGTGGACGACGAGGTCGACCTCCGGGTACTCGACGCCGCCGATCCCTCCGGGGAACGCCGGATAGTGGCCCGCGAGGTCCTGCAGGAGCGTCGGGAACGCATCCGTCCACGTGTTCTGGCGCTTGTCGACGCCGAACACGTCGTGGCCGTCCTGCTGCAGCCGCAGCGCGAGGTTCGTGCCGATCTGCCCGGACGACCCGGTGACGAGAATCCGCATGCCGTTAATCCTGACGGACGGATGTGATGGAACCGTTCACGCCGCCACGAGCGCGTCTTGCGCGCCCCGCAGCGTGGTCGAGGTCGCACCTTCGATGCGCACGTCGACCAGCTCACCGGGGGCCGCGGTGCCGGCGAAGACCACGGTGGTGTTCCGCCGCGTCCGTCCGCGGAGGAGCGCCGGTTCCGTTCTCGAGGCACCTTCCACGAGCACCTCTTCGACACGACCGATGCGCGCTTCGTTCCGCTCGCGCGCAACACGCTGGGTCACTTCGAGCAGACGCTCCATGCGCTCGATCTTCACGTCGTGCGGTACCTGGTCGCTCATGGCCGCGGCCTCTGTTCCCGCTCGCGGCGAGTAGACGAACGTGAACGCGCTGTCGTAGCGCACGCGCTCGACCAGCTCCACCGTCTGCTGGAAGTCCTCCTCTGTCTCGCCGGGAAAGCCGACGATGATGTCGGTGCCGATCGCGAGATCCGGGATCTGCGCGCGCAGCCGTCCCGCAAGTGTGAGGTAACGCTCGGGTGTGTACGTGCGACGCATCGCCTTCAAAATCCGGGCCGACCCCGACTGCAGCGGCAGGTGCACGTGCTCGCAGACCGCGTCGCAGTCCGCCATCGCAGCGATGACGGGCTCTCGAAAGTCCTTCGGGTGCGGGCTCGTGAAGCGAATTCGTTCGATGCCCGGTACGGCGTCGCACGCGCGCAAGAGCTCGCCGAACTCCGTCGTGAGCTCCGGCAGCAGGTCGCGCCCCCAGGAGTTGACGTTCTGGCCGAGCAGCGTCACCTCACGCACGCCCTGCTCCGCCAGCTGCGTCACCTCGGCGACGATCTCGCCCGGGCGGCGCGACACCTCGCGTCCGCGGACCGCCGGCACGATGCAGTAGGCGCACACGGAGTTGCAGCCCATCGATACCTGCACCCACGCCTGGAAGGACCGCTCGCGGTGCGGCGGCAGCTCGGCCGCGAACGCCCGGTCGTCGAGCCCGAACCGGCCGCGGGCGACGCCGGCCCCACCCGCACCGAGCCAGTCGCCCAGATGGGCGATCGAGCCGGGTCCGAACGCCACGTCGACAGCCGGGTACAGCTCGAAGATCCGCTCGCGCTGCGCTTCCGCGTAGCAGCCGCCGACCGCGACGACGAGCTCCGGATCGCGGCGCTTCCGTGCCGCCGCAGCGCCGAGGTAGGCGGCGAGCTTCTGGTCGGGCTTCTCGCGGATCGTGCACGTGTTGAACACGACGACGTCGGCCTCGTCCGGGCCCGGCGCCTCGCCGAGCCCGAGCTCCTCGAGCATGCCCTTGATGCGCTCGGAGTCGTGCGCGTTCATCTGGCACCCGAACGTCGTGACGTGGTACGTCCTGCCGTAGGAAAGCGGGCGGTGATCCATCGGATTCGGGCCACGATAGCCCGAGTAGCGGTCTGCGGCTACGCCTCGAGCTGGATGCGCTTGAGGGTGCGCATCACGTCGTCGCCGCCGCGGCCGAAGAGGTCGTGCAGGCGGACGTACTCCGCGTAGAGGCGGTCGTACGCCTCACGGTGAGCGGCCGTCGCGCGGTACGTGTCCGGCCGGAGGTGCGCCATGTGCCGGGATGCGTCGACGATCGAGTCGTACCCGCCGCGCTCGGCACCCGCGGCGACCGCGCCGAACATTGCCGAACCGAGCGCCGGGGTCTGGCTCGACGAGGCGACGGCGATCTCACGGTCCATGACGTCTGCGTAGATCTGCATCAACAGCCGGTTCCGGTCGGGAAGGCCGCCGCAGGCGACGATGCGCTCGACCGGGACTCCGGCACGCTCGAACGCCTCGACGATGACGCGTGTGCCGAACGCGGTCGCCTCGATGAGCGCGCGGTACATCTCCGGAGCCGTCGTCGCGAGCGTCATGCCCACGAGGAGGCCGCGGAGATCGGTGTCCACGAGGACCGAGCGGTTGCCGTTCCACCAGTCGAGCGCGAGGAGACCGCTTTCGCCGGGGCGCAGCTTCTGCGCCTCGCGCTCGAGCTCGGCATGCCCGGCGCCGTCGCGGGACGGAGCACAGTTCTCCACGAACCACGCAAAGATGTCGCCGACGCCGGACTGGCCGGCCTCGAACCCGAACAGGCCCGGCACGACGCCGTCCTCGACCACGCCGCACATCCCCTCGACCGCACGCTCGCGGTCGCCGAGGAGGACGTGGCAGTTGCTCGTGCCCATGATGATCACCATCGTCCCGGGCTCGGTGACCGTCGCCGCAGGCGCGGAAACGTGCGCGTCGACGTTCGCGACCGCGACCGCCGTTCCCGCCCGCAACCCCGTCCACGCGGCGGCCTGCTCGCTGAGAACGCCGGCGCAGCTGCCGATCGGGACGATGCGACGCGACATCTTCTCGTCCACGACGTGCTCGAAGCGTGGGTCGAGCGCGGCGAAGAAGGCATCCTCGGGGAACCCGTCCCGTTTCGACCAGATCGCCTTGTAGCCGGCTGTGCAGCTGTTACGAGTCTCGCGCCCGGTGAGCTGCCACACGACCCAGTCGGCGGCCTCGAGCAGCCGGTCCGCGCGCGCGTACACCTCGGGAGCCTCGTCGAGGATCTGCAGCGCTTTCGAGAAGAACCACTCCGACGAGTACCGTCCGCCGTAGCGGGCGGGCCACGGCTCGCCGCGCTGGGCGGCGACCGCGTTGATGCGGTCGGCCTCCGGCTGTGCGGCGTGGTGCTTCCAGAGCTTCACCCATGCGTGCGGCACCGAGCGGAGCTCGTCCACGACGCACAGCGGCGTCCCGTCGGCGAGCGTCGGCAGCATCGTGCACGCGGTGAAGTCGATTCCCACGCCGACCACGTCGCCCGGGTCGATGCCGGTCTCCGCGAGCAGCTCCGGCACCGTCTGCCGGAGCGTGCGGACGTAGTCCTCGGGATCCTGGAGCGCCCACCCCGGCTCCAGGTCGACGTCGTCGTTCGGCGGGGGCAGACGCTCGTCGATGACGCCGTTGCGATAGCGGTACGTCGTCGTCCCGAGCTCGCTCCCGTCTTCGAGGGCGACGAGCATTGCACGGCCCGACTCGGTGCCGAAGTCGATCCCGACCGCGTAACGCTCACGGCTCACGGCTCGACCACGACCTTGAGCGTTCGCCGTTCGACGAGCGCCGCGAAGGCGTCGTCCCAGTCGTCGAGCGAGTGCCGTTCGCCGAGGAGCGAGCCGAGATCGACGTCGCCGTGCTCTGCCAGCCGGATCGCGCGCGGCAGGTCCGGCTGCCGCATGCGGCGGGAGAGAAGGAGCGTGAGGCCCTTCCGACGCGCCGACGAGGCGAGGAAGCTCGTGCGGTCGTCCTCGGGGATGCCGACGAGAACGACACGGCCGCCGGGCCGGACGCAGTCGATCGCGTCGGCGAGCGCCTCGTCGGTGCCCGCTGTCTCGAACGCGACGTCGAGCTCGAGCCCGCCGCGGGCGAGGTCGGCCGGGTCGATCGCCTGGTCGGCGCCGGCTGTGCCGGCGGCCGCCCGGCGATGGGCGAGCGGGTCGGTCGCCACGACCGTCTTCCCTCCCGAGGCGCTGACCACCTGTACGAGGAGGAGCCCCAGCGGCCCACAGCCGAAGACCCCGGTCCTCGTGCCGGCGCGGACGTGGCCGAGGTCGAGCGCGTGCAGCGCCACGCCGAGCGGCTCGAGGAGTGCGGCCTCGACATCCGGGATGCGATCCGGGACGGTGTGCGCCAAGGCTTCCGGCCACGCGAGACTCGTCCGGAGCGCGCCGTCGGTCGAGCCGTGGCCCGCGAAGCGGCCCGTCCGGCAGAGATGGCCAAGGCCGGCGACGCAGACGTCGCATCGCCCGCACGGCACTGCCGGGTCGAGCGCCACGCGCTCGCCGACCCGCGCGCCGCCCGACGCAACGACGCCCGCGAACTCGTGCCCGAGCACGAGCGGGCGTTCGAGGACCGCGTCGCCGATGCCCCCACCGACGAACCAGTGTCGGTCCGAGCCGCACAGCCCGACGGCCGTGACGTGGACGAGGATCTCGCCGTCGGCCGCGCGCGGCTCGGGCTCCTCGTGCAGGCGGAGCTCGCCCGCGCGGTGCAAGCGAAGCGCTTTCACGGGAGCTGGCCGTAGTACGCGGCCGGCCCGTGCTTCCGGCCGAAATGCCGCCCCCGCAAGTCGTCCCCGATCGGCGCGACGTTCGGGCGGAGCAGCTCCGTCCGGAGCGCGCTCGCCGCGACCGCTTCGAGTGCGACGGCGTTCTCGACTGCCACGGCGACGTCCGCACCCCACACGAACGGCCCGTGTGAGGCGACGAGCGCGGCGGGCCGAGCAAGCGGGTCGAGGGCGAGCCGGGCGAATTCCTCGACGATCACCTCGCCCGTCAGCCGCTCGTAGTCCCCCTCGATCTCCTCGGCGCGAAGGCGCCGCGTGACCGGGACGGCCCCGTCGAAGTGGTCCGCGTGCGTCGTGCCGAGGCACGGTAGCTCCCGCTCTGCCTGCGCCCACGCGGTCGCGTACGGGGAGTGCGTGTGCACGATCCCGCCGACGCCGTCGAAGGCGCCGTAGAGGACGAGATGTGTCGGCGTGTCGGAGGACGGTCGCGCCTCGCCCGCGACGACCGCGCCGCTGTCGAGGTCGAGCACGACAATCGCATCCGCGCTCATTCCCTCGTACGGGACGCCGCTCGGCTTGATCGCCATCACACCGGCGTCGCGGTCGGCGCCGCTCACGTTGCCGAACGTGAGGACGACGAGCCCTGCGCGAACGATCGCGAGGTTCGCCTCGCGCACCTGCTCCCGCAGGGAGGCGTACGCGCTCACGCGATCCCGTGCGCGAGGTGGTAGTAGGCCTGGTTCCAGCGCAGCTCGTTCGCGACGTCGCGCACCCGGGTCCGTCCGTCGATCACGACCAACTCGATTCCCGCGATCTCCGCCAGGTCGGCAAACGCCTCCGTCCCGATCGCGCAACACAGGACCGTGTGGTGCGGGCCCCCTGCGCGCAGCCAGGACTCCACGGCGGTCGCGAAGTCCGGTCTCGGCTCCCAGAGCGCTCGGGCAACGGGGAGCTTCGGCAGCTCCTCAGCGGGCCGGACGACCTCCACCTCGTTCAACACCAGTCGGAAGCGCTCCCCGAGGTCGAGCATCCCCACGACGACCGCCGGTCCGGGAGCCGCCGTGAACACGAGCCGCACGGGGTCGTCCCGGTCGCCGATGGAGAGCGGATGGATCTCGCAGGATGGGCGGTCGGCGGCAATGGACGGACACACCTCGAGCATGTGCGCACCCAGCACACGCGGCCCCTCGGGGGCGAGGTCGTAGGTGTAGTCCTCCATGAACGAGGTGCCGCCGGGAAGCCCGCTGCTCATCACCTTCGCCAGCCTGACGAGCGCGGCTGTCTTCCAGTCGCCCTCGGCGCCGAAGCCGTACCCGTCGGCCATCAGCCTCTGTACCGCGATGCCGGGCAGCTGCCGAAGCGCTCCGAGGTCCTCGAACGTGTCGGTGAACGCCTTGAAGCCGCCGGCGTCGAGGAAACCACGGAGCCCGGCCTCGATGCGGGCCGCGTCGCGAAGCGAGCCGTGCCGCTCTCCGTTGCTCCGCAGCGACGGATCAAGTGCATACGAAGCGTCGTAGTCGGCGACGAGCCCGTCCACCTCTGCGTCGGGGACCGCCGACACGGCGTCGGCGAGCTCCCCGACGCCGTAGCCGCTGACGGAGACGCCGAGCCGCATCTGCGCCTCCACCTTGTCCCCTTCGGTGACCGCGACATCCCGCATGTTGTCGCCAAAGCGAGCAACGCGAAGCCTCTGGGCCTCCCGCCAACCGCAGGCCGCGCGGGCCCACAGGCCGATGCGCGCCGCGACCGCGGGATCGCGCCAGTGACCGACAACGGTCGTGCGGCGCAGACCCATCCGCGTCCCGACGTAGCCGAACTCGCGGTCCCCGTGCGCGGACTGGTTCAGGTTCATGAAGTCCATGTCGATCTCCGCCCACGGCAGATCGCGGTTGAACTGCGTGTGGAGATGCAACAGCGGCTTCTGCAACGCGGCCAGGCCCGCGATCCACATCTTCGCCGGCGAGAAGGTGTGCATCCACGCGATGACGCCGGCGCACGATTCGGAATCGTTCGCCTCGAGCATCGTCTGCCGGATCGACCCCGGGCTGGTCGCGACTTCGCGATGGACGACGCGGAGGGGGATCGTGACGTCGGCGTCGAGGCCGGCGGCTACCTCCCGCGCATGCTCCTCGACCTGCCGCAGTACCCCCGGTCCATACATCTCCTGGCTTCCGGTGACGAGCCAGACCTCGAGCTCCGCGAGAGCCTTCATGCCGGGTCAGGCGTTCACGCTTCGCCGAGTTGCCGGCGAAAGCTCGAGACCATCAGCTCCGTCAACTGCTCGAGCGACGTCTCGTGCACGGGCTGGTCGATGGTGATGCGGCCGCCCTGCATGACGTTGATGCGGTCGCAGAGCTCGAAGAGATGCGCGTAGTTGTGGTCGATGACGATGATCGAGACGCGGCCGCTCGACGCGAGGTCCTTGACGAGCTCGATGATGAGGCGCGACTCGCGGGCGCCCATCGCTGCGAGCGGTTCGTCGAGCAGCAGGATCTTCGGGGCTGCGCGCACGGCGCGTGCGACCGCCACCGCCTGCCGCTGTCCACCCGAGAGCTGCTCCGCTTCGGCGTCGACGCTCGGCACGTGCACCTTGATCTCGTCGAGGTACCGGCGGGAGAGCTGTCGCATCGCGGACTTGTCGAGGATGCGCAGGGGGCCGAGCCTCGTCACCTCATGGCCGAGAAACAGGTTCTGGTAGACCGGGAGCTGCGGGATCAGCGCAAGGTCCTGGTAGACGGTCTCGATCCCGTGCGCCCGGGCGGCTGCGACCGAGTGGAAGCGAACGCGCTTACCGGCCACGAGCACGTCGCCGGCATCCTGCTGGTGGAAGCCGCTCAGGATCTTGACCAGCGTGCTCTTGCCCGCTCCGTTGTCCCCGACGAGCCCCAGCACCTCGCCTTGCCGCAGAGCGAGGTCGATTCCCTGAAGGACGACGAGCGCGCCGAAGCGCTTCGTCACGCCGCGCACCTCGAGCGCGGGCTGGGACGACGCGGGCGCGGGCGGCAGCGGCTCGGCGGGCTGGACGCTCATGTCCCCCTCGAGCGGGCGATCAGACGGTCGAACTGCACGTTCAGCGCCATCGCGAAGATGATCACGACGCCGACCCACACGTAGAAGTCGTTGGTGCTGACCCCGATCAGCGTCAACCCGTCCTCGAGGATCCCGATGAGGATGGCGCCGATAAAGGCGCCGACGACCGTTCCGCGCCCGCCGGTGAGTGCGGTGCCGCCGATCACGCAGGCACCGACGGCGTACAGGATGTAGTCGACGCCGAAGTTGCCCGGGTCGAGGCTGCCGTACTTCACGGCGTCGACGATGCCGACGAGGCCGGCGAGGAAGGAACAGAGCACGAAGCACCACACCTTCACGCGCCGGACCGGCACACCCGCCTCGGCCGCGCCGACGAGGTTCCCACCCGTGGCGACGATCCGCGCGCCGAAGCGCGTCTGCGTCAGCATTATCGCCCCGAGGATCGTGATCGTCAGCACCCAGAGGATCTCCGCCCACAGCCAGGACCCCATGAACTGACTCGCGAAGCTCGGGGACCCGTTCGACGCCGACAACGGGATCGGCGTCGCCTGCGTCTGGTTCGAGTAGATGAGCACGAGCCCGAAGAGGATGAAATTCATCGCCAGGGTCGTAACGAAGGACGGAACGTTCAGGCGGACGGTGATCAGCCCGTTGATCGCCCCGACTCCGCACACCACGACGAGCGCCAGCAGGATGGCGACGACGAGCGGCAACCCGAGGTTGTGCAGCCAGTACTCGACCCAGGGCGCGAACAGGAACACCTGCCCGGCCGACAGGTCGATCTCGGCGAGGACGAGCAGCAGTACCTCGCCGACTGCGATCGCCCCGATCGGCCCCGCGTAGCCGGCGGCCGAGCTCAGACTGAGCGAGTCGGTGAACGTCGAGCCGGCCTTGATCGTGAAGTACGTGAACAGCCCGACCGTGATCACGACCGGGGTCAGCTCGCGCTGGTAGAGGAAGAGGCGAAGGACGCGGCGCGCGAGCCACCAGGCTCCCGGGCGCCGCCCCGGCGGGTTGTCCGCCGGGGCAGCACTACGCGTGGGCGCGCCCGATTGCACGCTCGCGCCGACTAGTACGGGATCTTCGCGGGCGGCTTCAGGGCCTGTTGCTTCGAAGCCGTCCCCTCGAACCTGTTCGTCGCCAGGTACGGCTTGACGGTCGACTTGACGACGATGCCGAGCCCCGTGTCGGTGTTCGTCGGCTTCATCAGCCCTCCCGAGATGTTGTACAGGTAGAGCTGCATGATCGTGTCGAAGCCCTGCAGGTAGGCCTGCTGGTCGATCGTGAAGGTCAGGTTGCCGGCGGCAACGCCCTGCACGACCGGGGTCCCGACGTCCCAGCCGGCGCCGCCGACCTTCCCTTTCAGGTTGTTCTTCTGGATGAACTGCGCGATGGCGTCGCTGTCGCCGCTGTCCACGCCGAACATGAACTTCACGTCCTTGTGGCCCGCGTACCAGGCGGCGATCTTGTTGTACTCCGGTGCTCCTTCGGTCGCCGAGGTCCCGACCTCGACGAACTTGACGCCGGCCTTGGTCAGGACGGGCTTCGCGCCGTCGATCCGCGGCTGGATGTTCCCGGTGCCCGGCGTGGCGATGATTCCGGCCACCAGGTCGCCTTTCTTGATCCCGGTGTTCAGGACCTGCTGCGCCACCGCCGCTCCCGCCGTCAGGTTGTTCTGACCGACGTAGCACATTCGGTGGTTCGGGACGCCCGCCGAGACGTCGGCGTTGTACGCGATCACCGGGATGCCGTGATTCAACGCGCTGTTGACGGGTGCGTTGAACGCGGTGTTGTCGATCAGGCAGCACCCGATGCCGTTCGCCTTGCCGGCGATCCCGGCGTTGAACGCCGAGACCATCTGGCTGACGATCGACGTCGCCGAGCCCGTCCACTGGAACGTGGTTCCGGTCAGGGCGCACGCGTCCCTGCACCCGTAGATCGTCGCCGTGAAGAACGAGTTCGTCGTCACGTGGTTGACCATCACGAAGTGGTACTTCGGATGGCTGGCGAAGTACGCATTGTCGTCGTTGCGCTTGTAGGTGGCCGCACTGGCTCCCTGCTCGGTCAGGACGGCGGCCAGCCCCCCGTACGCGGGGACGATTGCGGCCGCCGCTCCCGCGTGCTTCAGGAAACGTCGCCGCGAGAACTCCCGTTGCTCGTTGCTGACCTCGTCAGGACGGTCTGATGTCATACGCTCCTCCTCTTCACCTCGGTCCCGGCCCGGTCGACCGGCCGCGTCCTCGGAGCGAGCGGCTCGGCTCGGGTACTTTCAAGAGCACCGGCTCGGCCTTCGTATATAACAAGTCTCGACAGATTTCTCAAGCCCGTCCCGCCGTCATTGTCGCCGCCCGCGCACGCGGCCGCGGAGGGCTACCAGCGTTGGTGGACGGTCGGAGCCAGGCGGCGCCGGTAGACGTCGGCGAGGACGGCATGCGTCGCGTCGGGCAGCGGCGGCAGCCCGGACGCGGCGGCGTTCGCACGTGCCTGGTCCGCCGACTTGGCACCCGGGATGACCGTCGACACGGCCTCGAAGTCGAGGATCCAGCGAAGGGCCAGTTGCGCCATGGTCGCCCCTGCCGGCACGAGCGGGCGAAGCTCCTCGACCGCCTCCAGCCCGGAGTCGAACGCGACTCCCGAAAACGTCTCGCCCACGTCGAACGACTCGCCGTGGCGGTTGTACGCCCGGTGGTCGTCCGCGCCGAACCGCGAGTTGCGATCGAACTTCCCCGTCAGCAGCCCGGAGGCGAGCGGAACACGCGCGATGACGCCGACGTCGCGGTCGACCGCCTGCCGGAAGAACAGCTCCGCCGGGCGCTGACGAAAGACGTTGAAGATGATCTGCACGGTGGCAACGCCCGGATACTCGATCGCCTTGAGCCCCTCCTCGACCTTCTCGACGCTGACCCCGTACGCCCGCACAAGGCCGTCCTCGACCAGACGATCGCAGGCGTCGAAGACCGACGGCGTGTAGTAGGTCTCCCACGGAAGGCAGTGCAGCTGGACGAGATCGACGGTCTCGACTCCGAGATGCTCGCGGGACCGTTCGATCCAGCCGCGGAAGTTCTCGTACGTGTAGGCAGCCGTGTCGAGCGGCACGCGGCGTCCGAACTTCGTCGCCACCACGAGCTCTTCCGGCCGCTCGCACAGGAGCTGCCCGACCAGGCGCTCGGAACGGCCGTCTCCGTAGACGTCCGCCGTGTCGAAGAAGGTCACGCCCGCGTCCACGGCGGCATGCATCGCCGCGAGCGACTGCCGGTCGTCGACGGCCCCCCAGTCGGCGCCGATACCCCACGCCCCGAAGCCGATCTCGGAGACCAGCCTGCCGGTCTTGCCGAGCCGTCTTGCGTTCATCGTGCGGGGCCCTCTCTTCGCGAACCCCGCGAAGCCAGCCGCGGGCTTTCCATTACTGTCGGAAGTGACGATACTACGTGCGGTTTCGAAGCACATGCGCACCCTGCCCCGGAACGAGCTCTTCCACGCCGACGGCCGGCGCCTGATCGTCTACGGCGCCCTCTCCGGAACTCTTGCCGACGAGACCACGCCCGAGGAGCCGCAGGCGATCCACAAGCGCCTCGACATCTTTTCGGGCGCCTGGGTCGGGATCGCGCCGGCGCGGAACGCACGGCCGCTCGACTCGGCGGCGGAGACCCCGGACCCCTGCCCGTTCTGTCCGGGCGGCACGGAGGTCCCCTTCGCGTACGAGGCCGCCGTCTTCGACAACCGGTTCCCGTCGTTTCGCCCCGACCCGCCGCCGCCCGCCGTGCTCGAGGGCCCGTCCGGCCCGGCGCTCGGCCGCTGCGAGGTGGTGCTCTACACCCACCGTCACGACGCCTCGTTCGGTGAGCTCTCGCCCACCGAGCTCGCGCGTGTCGTCGCGGTCTGGATCGACCGAGCGCGCGAGCTGTGGAGTGACCCGGGCCACGCCTACGTCTGTGTCTTCGAGAACCGCGGCTCCGAGGTCGGCGCGACGATCGCGCATCCGCACGGTCAGATCTACGCTCTCGATCACGTCCCGCCGATCGTCGTGGCGAAGGCGGCGGCGCACCACCGCCACCGGGAGCGCACGGGCGAATGTCTCTCGTGCGCGGCCGCGGCTGCAGACACCCGCTCCGACCGCGTCGTCTCGATGAACGGGAGCTTCGTCGTGGCGGTTCCCTTCGCAGCGCGCTGGCCGTTCGAAGTTTGCGTCCGGGCCCGCCGACACGGGCTCGGCCGCCTGGGCGAGCTCCTCCCCGCGGAGCAACGTGATCTGGCGCTCGCACTCCGCGACGTCGTCCTGCGCTACGACGCGCTCTTCGCTGGACCGCTTCCGTACATGATGGTCGCGCAGGAGGCTCCCGCCGACGCGCCCGACTGGCATCTCGCATTCGAGCTCTATCCGCTTCATCGCGCTCCCGGGGCGATGAAGATTCGGGCCAGCGTCGAAACGGGCCTCGGTCTCTTTCTCAACGACGTCACGCCCGAGGATGCTGCCCGCCGGCTCGCGTCGCTCGCCGTCTCCGGGCAGCCGGTCGAGCTCGAAACGCTCTTCGCCGTGCCCGAACCGCAGCTGGCGGCCGTGTCGTGAGCATCGAAGAGAGGACGCCGCAGGTGCCGCCGTCACTTCGGCGCGAGCGCATGCTCGCCGAGATCAAGGAGCGCGAGTTCATGCGTGTCGGCGAGCTGAGCAGCCGGTTCGGTGTCTCCGAAGTGACTGTTCGCGGGGATCTCGACTCGCTCGCCGCCCGGGGCAAGGTGCATCGCGTCCGCGGCGGCGCCATTCCTCGGCTGATCCCGAACCAGGAGCAGCCGTTCGAGGACAGCGTCTCCAGCTTCGCGGCCGAGAAGGTGGCGATCGCGCAGGCCGCCGCCGCCCTGCTCGAGGACGGCGAGACGGCGCTGCTCGACGTGGGCACGACGGCCGCGGCGACGGCACGGGCGATCGCGGCGCGCACCGAGCTCGACGACGTGGTCGTCTTCACCAACGGGCTGAAGACGGCGCTCGAGCTCGAGCAGGGCGCGCCCAGGATCACCGTGGTCGTCCTCGGCGGTACGTTGCGCCCCCTCCAGCACTCGCTCGTCGACCCGCTGGCGACGCTCATCCTCGAGCAGATCTCGGTCAAGACCGTGTTCCTCGGCTGCAACGGCGTCGACCCGGTCGGCGGCGTGACGAACATCAACCTGCCCGAGGCCGAGGTGAAGAAGCGCATGCTCTCGGTGGCGAGTCGCCGGATCGTGCTCGCCGACGGCAGCAAGGTCGGGCGCGTCGAGGTTGCCCGCCTGTGCGGCATCGACGACGTCGACATGGTGATCACGGGTCACTCGGCCGAACCGGCGGTGGTCGACGCGCTCCGCGACCGCGGCTGCGACGTGCGGGTGGTCGG
>Ga0070731_10002637_pt1 | contig 16871 bp, 14 predicted proteins | sample Coa_R1_2_FD_66448 | JGI IMG/M metagenome (GOLD analysis project Ga0070731, IMG submission 66448) | Surface soil microbial communities from Centralia Pennsylvania, which are recovering from an underground coalmine fire - Coalmine... | ecosystem: Environmental > Terrestrial > Soil > Unclassified ...
AGGCTCACCGAACGGCCGATGTTCAAATTCAAAAGAACAATCACCAGCCATGCTGCACCCATCCCGGCCAGATGCCAGCGAAGCGAAAACCAGAATTCGCGCCAGGCGTAATTGTGGTCGGCGATCGCCGGTGGATTTGCAGTGCGACGGTCGTCGACCGACGCCACCACCGTTTCCCGAATCGCGTCGAGTTTCGATTCAGCGGCCTGATGCCGTTTAAACAAGATTTCATGTGGCGTTTTCATACTTTATTTGTCGTCATTCCCTTGAATCAATTTCCGAAGTGCGCGCTTGGCGTAGAACAATCGGGATTTTACCGTGCCCGGCGGCGTGTTCGTGATGCGCGCGATTTCCTCAATCGAAAAATTCTCAACGAAGTACAACAACAGCACGGCGCGTTGCGGCAATGGCAGTTGGTTTAATACTTGCATGAACCCGGCCTCCTGTTCCTGCCGGATGAGCAGGTCGTCCGGGGCGCCTTCAGACTCGTCCGGTGATTCGGGAATTTCATCAAGCGAAACCTCCTCGCGATTCTGTTTTCGCCAGCGCTGAATGCATTTCTGGTGCGCGATGCCGAACAGCCAGCTGCCGAACCGCCCATCCTCCCGCAGGCCGCCAATATGGCGGACGGCAGCAATGAACGTTTCCTGCACCAGGTCGAGGCTCGCCTGCTCGTCATGTACCAATTCGAAAACATAGACATACAAGGGCAATTGGTAGCGCCGAAAGAGGGTGTCCCAAGCCGCCGGTTCTCCGGCCCTGGCCTGCAACACGGGCAGTTGTTCGCGTTCAGCCACTACCTGCATTTACACAGAGAGGAATGCGAAACGCGAGAAAAGGTTCAACGGCCCCCGAAAGGCGGTTAACGGGCGGGCCGAACCGGTTTTTTACGCAAAGACCGCCCGGAATTGGCCTATTTTTTGCTATTTAGGTTGCAAAATTGCGTGGAAATGCTGACAAATATGACCATGTCTCAGGTTGGTGAACAACTTCATGCCGCCCGTGAAGCCTTGAAGCTCACGGTGCAGCAGATCGCCGATACCACCAAAATCCGCACCGACCACATCCGCGCACTGGAGGAAGGTCATTTCGAAGTGTTCTCCGCCCCGGTCTACATCCGTGGTTTTGTCCGCATCTACGCCACGCAACTCAAACTCAACGCGGCGCAAATCATGTCCGCGCTGGATGCCGAACTCAAGCAGACGGAAAAATTCAAGGAACCGCCGCCGTTGATGGAAGAGTCCAACACGCTGATTGACCATGCGATGTTCTGGCTGTCCAAACTCAACTGGCGGGTCGGGGTGATCGCCGGCGGCGCACTGGTCTTGTTGCTGGTCCTCCTGCTCGTGGGTTCCGCCTGGCGGCATCATTCGCGCAGCAATCCGCTCGCCGGTTTGAAACCCGCGGTTTATCAATCCGCCGACGCGGGTGAGACCTTGCCACTGACCACGCGCCGTTGAAATACGGAAGGCGGACCCAAACCGCGCGTCTTGTCCCGCTTCACATTCTCTTTCCGCGCTCTTCCTTCTGCCTTCTGCATTTGCCTTCACACGTCATTCATGTAAAGCGCCCGGTTGCGCCACAAATAGAGCACGCCGGAAGTCATGGTCAGCACCACCGTCACCCACAATGCGATATATGCAAATCCCGGCACCCAGCCCTGGAGCAGGCGTTGCAACCCGGGCGGCCATTCGCGGCAGGCGTCCACGATGAGCAGCGCAATGATGGCCGCGATTTGTGATACGGTCTTGTGCTTGCCGTAGCGTTCCGCCGCCAACACCACGTGCTTCGACGCCGCCAGCAGCCGCAATCCGGTAATGGCCAGTTCGCGCGCAACAATAATGATGACCATCCACGCCTCGACCGTTACCGGCGGATTGGGAATTTGATGCGTGCTTTCCACGAAGGCAATGAACGCCGAGCAGGTCATGACCTTGTCCGCCAGCGGGTCCATCAGGACGCCGAAGTTGGTGATGAGACCGCGTTGCCGTGCGATCCGGCCGTCGAGAAAATCCGAAACGCCCGCCAGACAGAAGAAAAACAGCGCCAGGCTGTAATGAAACGGGGCCGGGACGAACAAGGCCCAGAGAAAAACCACCGTCATTGCAAACCGTCCGACCGTCAGCTTGTTTGGCAAATTCATTTAAATTTAATCCTCCTCCTCCTCGTCCTCGAAGAAATTCGATTGCGAGCGCGAGGATGGCGACGAGGACGAAAAACTTACGCCCCAAACTTGTCGAACATCTTCGCGTTGGCCTGCATGAGTCGAATCAGGTACTTCGCCTCAAACACACCGAGCGAGCCAAGGTTCGCCCCGGTTTCAGTGAAACGCTCGAGTTTATCCGAGCCGCTGTACACCGAGTGCAACAGCACCGGTTGCGGGTGCCACGAGTGGCCCTTGAGCGCCACCGGCGTCGAGTGATCGCCGGTGATGGCCAGTACGTCCGGCTTTTTCCTCAGCAAAATCGGCAGCGCGGCGTCAAAATCTTCAATGGCCTTTTTCTTTGCGCTGAAATTGCCGTCCTCCCCCGCCTTGTCCGTGTATTTGTAATGGATGAAGAAGAAATCAAAGTGGTCGTATTCCTTGAGGTAACGCTCGAACTGCTCGGTGATGGTCGCCGGGCCTTCGATTTTTTTCATGCCAACGAGCTGGGCCAGGCCCTTGTACATCGGATAGACCGCCAGTGCGGCGGCTTTCAGTTTGTAGCGTTCCTCGAACAGCGGAATGTGCGGTTGATGCGCGATGCCGCGCATCAGAAAACCATTGGCCGGTTTTTCATTGGCCAGGACCGGCAACGCCGCCTTGTAAAAATCGGCGATCAGCCCGGCCATCTTTTTCTGGCCGGCGTTGTGCTCATCCCGGGGATGAACCGTCGGAATGGGAAAACCTTCGCGGTTGGGATCGGCGTCCGTGAGCGGGCCTTCCAGACCACTGCCGTGAAAGATGACAACGAAACGATGCTCCTTGCCGGCCTTGATGATGACCTCCGTGTCGCCGATTTTTTTGACTTTGGCGGCGAGCAAGGCGCAAAGTTTCTCGCAGGTCTCCGTCGGGATGCGCCCGGCGCGGCGGTCGGTGACAATGCCTTTTTTGTCGAGCGTGCAGAAATTGGCACGCGCCGCCACGTCACCATGCTTCAATTCCAAACCCAGCCCCAGCGCTTCGATCACGCCGCGGCCCACTTGAAATTCCAGCGGGTCGTAACCAAACAACCCGAGATGTCCCGGCCCGCTGCCGGGGGTGATGCCGGGCGCGGCGGGAATTATGCGGCCTTGCGCGGAGTCCTTGCACAACTTGTCGAGATTCGGCGTGGCGGCGGCTTCCAACGGTGTCAGATAAAGTTGCTCCTTCGTGGCCAGGTCGCCAAGACCGTCAAGCACCACCAGCACCAGCTTGGCTTTGGTTTTCAGTGTCAGTTCGGAATAAAGCGCGTCCAAATTCATGCGCCCAATTTGCGCCCAAGCCCGCCCCAACGCAATGCGATTCCCATTGTAGCGGCGCTCTATGAGCGTCGCTATTTTTTCAAATTATCTAAATGCGGCGGTCACAGACCGCCGCTACAATCACCCCATGGGATCATTGTTCCTGCACGAATTTCACCACCACCTTGACGCGCGGTTCGCTGAATTGAACGGCACGGAAACCGTGAACGATTACGGCGACTGGCTGGCCGAGCACGCCGCGCTGCGCCAGAGCGTGGGCGTATTGGATTTGAGCGGCCGCAGCCGGATTTGCCTGACCGGCGCCGACCGCGTCCGCTTTCTGCACGGACAGGTGACGAACGACGTGAAAAAACTGCGTGTCGGCGACGGTTGCTATGCCGCCATCACGACCAACAAGGGCAAAATGGAAAGCGACCTGAACATTTTCTGTCTGGCGGATGAACTGCTTCTGGATTTCGAGCCGGGTTTGACCGAAAAAATTTCGCAACGGCTGGAAAAATTCATCGTCGCTGACGACGTACAAATCGTGAATGTCGTGCCGCAATATGGTTTATTGAGCGTGCAAGGACCTGAAGCGGAACAGGTTGTTCGTGCGATTGGATTGTTTGGGTGGGGCGAGCGTCCTCGCGAGCCGCATGTGCAAGCAAATCCAGACGGCTCGTCGGGAGCCTCGCCCCACCCGTTTCCAGTCAAAGCACTTGATTCGGTGAAAATTTCGGACGCCACGCTCGGCGAAATATATTTGATGAACCACGCGCGTCTTTTTTCATCCCCTCTCCCCGCCAAACGGGGAGAGGGTCAGGGCGAGGGGCAACATTTCACGTCCTCGCCCCGGCCCTCTCCTCCATTCCATGGAAGAGAGGGGGAAAATATTTCGAGCGGCTTTGATCTATTCGTTCCCAACCCCTCTCTCGGCGCGGTGGCGGATAAACTCATCGCGGCGGCGAAACAAATCGGCGGGCTTGTCGCGCCGAAGCAGAGCGAAGGCGGACGGGCTTGTGGCTGGCAGGCGTTTGAAACGGCGCGTATCGAGGCGGGCATTCCGCGCTTCGGCCTGGACATGGACGAGACGAACATCCCGCTCGAATGCGGTATCGAGAACCGCGCCGTAAGTTATAACAAGGGTTGTTATGTCGGACAGGAAGTCATCAACCGCATCCACAGCGTCGGCCACGTCACCCGCGAGCTGCGCGGCCTCCGCCTTGCCGACCCCGCCAGCGCGGGCCTGCCATTACCGCAACGCGGTGACAAGTTGTTCCATAATGGCAAGGAAATCGGCTTCGTCACCAGCGCCGTGAAATCTCCAATGCTCAACGCCAACATCGCGCTGGGTTACATCCGCCGCGAGGCGAACCAAATTGGAACCGAACTGGTGTTGAGGACAGTGGCCGGGGAGAGTTCTGCGAAAATTGTGGAAATCCCTTTCCTGGGAGGGTCGCCGTGTCAACGACCCTGATTTTGTTTGGACGGCAACACCCCGTCCCTCCCAACTTAAATTTTCTCGCCCGCACATCGTTTTGCGGATTTAATCTTTGCCGATGAAACAGAAGGCTTACGCCGCCGCCGGTGTGGACATCGATTTGGGCAATCAGGTCAAGGCCACGTTGCCGCAATTGCTCGCGTCCACGCACCGGCGCGAGGTGCTCGGCAAGGTCGGGGGGTTCGGCGGTTTGTTCGCTCTCGACCTGAAAAAATACCGTGAGCCGGTGCTCGTGTCGTCCGTGGACGGCGTCGGCACCAAGCTCAAAATCGCGTTTGCGATGGACAAGCATGACACCATCGGCGCCGATCTCGTGAACCATTGCGTCAACGACATTGCCGTGCTCGGTGCGGAGCCGCTGTTTTTCCTCGATTACCTTGGCACCGGCAAACTGGAGCCGCATGTCTTTACCGAAATCATCAAGGGTTTCGCGCGCGCCTGCGCGGAAAACCGTTGCGCACTCATCGGCGGCGAGACGGCCCAGATGCCGGGTTTTTACCAGCCCGGCGAGTACGATGTGAGCGGCACAATTGTGGGCGTCGTGGAGAAATCCAAAATGCTCAACGGCCAGAAAACGGTGAAGCGCGGCGACGCGGTCATCGGCATCGCCTCGAGCGGCCTGCACACGAACGGCTATTCGCTCGCGCGGATGATTTTTTTTGAAAAGATGCAGTTAAAACCAACGAGTTACGTCCCCGAACTGGAAAATACCATTTGCGACGAACTGTTAAAGGTCCACGTCAGCTACGGTCCGCTTGTTCAGAGATTGCTTAAATGCTTTAATCCCCAACTCCCATCGGCCAACTCCCATCGGCCAGTCAGGGCCTTCGCCCACATCACCGGCGGCGGGTTTGTGGACAACATTCCGCGCGTGCTGCCGAAAAATCTGGATGTGGTCATTCGCAAGGGTTCCTGGAACATGCTGCCGATTTTCAAATTGATTGAGGCCGAAAGCGGCGTGCCGGAAGCCGAGCTTTACCAAGTCTTCAACATGGGCATCGGGATGGTAGCCGTCGTGTCGGCGGACCAGGCGGATGCGATTTTGAAATTCATCCGCGGGCAGAAACACGAGGCGTGGCTCATTGGCGAAGTCGTCAAGGGAAACGGCCAAGCCAGAGTGGTTTAGCGATTCCAGCGAGGCGTGGTTGGGCCGGCCAAATCCTCAATCCTCAATCGTAAATCGTAAATTCCTAATAGCTCATCCGGTCCAATTTCACCTTCCCGCGGAAAATCCAGTAGATGCACACGGTGTAGGCAATCACCACCGGTACGCCGATGCCCGCGATGACGAGCATGATGCCGAGCGTTTTGGGCGAGGACGACGCATTGTAAATCGTCAGGCTGTTGGCCGGATCGGGCAGGCTGTAAACGAGGTTCGGATACAGGTTCAGGCCGAACAGCATCATCAGCGTGATCATCGCCGCGCACGACGACAGGAACGCCAGCCAATCGCGGCGATGGTGAAATTCGCGCGGGATATTGGCGATGGCCAGCATGTTCGCCAAAGCGATGCTGAAGAGCCATGGGTGGTCATGCAACCGCGCGGCCATGCGCGGCACATAAAGCAGCGTGGCCATCGTCAGTGTCACGGCGCAAATGACAAAGAAGATGATGCAGCGCATGGCCCAGATGCGCAGCTTGTCATGCAGCGCACCCTCGGTTTTCATCACACCGTAAATCGCGCCGTGCATCATGAACAACGCCACGGTGGTGACGCCGACCAGCAACGGATACGGCGTCAGCAAACCCAGGAACGTCCCGGCAAATTCGCCGTCGGCGCCAATCGGAACGCCCCAGGCGATGTTGCCGAGCGCCACGCCCATGAGCAGGCCCGACACCAGGCTGCCGGCGGAAAACCCGATGTCCCACATCTGCCGCCACCAGCGCATGGGTTGTTTGCTTCGAAATTCAATCGCGACGGCGCGAAAAATCAGCGACACCAGCAGCAAAACAAACGCGAGATAAAACCCTGAAAAAACGGTCGCATAAACGTTCGGGAACGCGGCGAACAACGCGCCGCCGCCGGTGACAAGCCAGACTTCATTGCCGTCCCAGACCGGGCCGATGGCGTTGATCAGCGTACGGCGCTCGGTGTCGTCCTTGGTGAACAGGTGCAGCGCACCGATGCCCAGGTCGAAGCCGTCGAGCATCGCATAGCCGGTGAACAGGACGCCGACGAGAATGAACCAGACGGTGTTGAGATCGAGATTCATGTCTTGGGGTGGTGGGTCAGTTCGGTGGGCAACGCGAGTTTGCCGGACGGAATCAAATCCTGTTCATCCGGGCCGTGCTGGATTTTATCGTTGAGCAGGTAAATGAACACCGCGAACAACAGGAAATAAATCAAGGTGAACAAAATCAGCGAGGTCAGGATGGCATTGGCCTTCACGATGGCCGAAAGCCCTGCCGGCGTGCGCATCAGGCCGTAGACAATCCATGGCTGGCGGCCCACTTCGGCGGCAAACCAGCCCAGTTGATTGGCCATTTGCGGACCCAGCACGGAGAAGACCAGAATCCACAGCAGCCAGCGCCGTTCATGCAAGGAGCCGTGGCGGAAATAGAGAAAGCCCAGCGCGGCGATGACAATCATCGCAAAGCCAATGCCCACCATGCCATGAAAAAACAGAAAGGAGGCCGTGACCGGCGGCCGGTCCGATGGTGGAAAATCATTCAGACCGATCACCGTGGTTTGAGTGTTAAAGCCGACGAGAAAACTCAGCATGCCCGGCCATTCCAGGCCTTTGACTCTCTGATCCTTTTCATCCACGTAACCCACGAGCACCAGGGGTGCGTTCGAGGTGGTATTATAAAGTCCCTCGAACGCCGCGAGCTTGGCCGGTTGATTTTTGGCCACGCCCCGGGCGCTGACATGGCCGGTGACCACCTGCACGAGCGAAGCAACCAGCGCGACGGTCAAACCGACCCGCAACGAGGCGCGGGCGAAATCCTGATGCCGTTTTTTTAGCAGGTACCACGCGCTGACACTCACGACCAGGAAAGCGCCCGCCTGCCACGCGCCGCACAGGACGTGGGAGAGCCGTTCCATGAAGGAGGGATTGAACACCAGCTGCCAGAAATTGGTAATTTCAGCGCGTTCCACGCCGTTGTGCATTACGAGCTTATAACCCGCCGGCGTTTGCATCCAGGAATTGGCGACCACAATCCAGACTGCGCTAAAGTGTGCGCCCAGGCAGACCATGCACGTGGAAAAGAAATGCATCTTGCGGCTCACCTTGTCCCAGCCAAACAGCAACACGGCGAGAAAACCGGATTCGAGGAAAAAGGCGAAGATGCCTTCCGCCGCCAGTGCGCTGCCGAACACGTCGCCCACAAAGCGCGAATAAGTTGCCCAGTTTGTGCCGAACTCAAATTCCATCACGATGCCGGTCGCCACGCCGATGGCAAAGGTGAGCGCAAACACCCGTGTCCAGAACCGCGCCATCTGGTGATAGACGGGATTTTTGGTCTTCAGCCATAAACCTTCCATGCAGACCAGCATCACGCCCAAGCCGATGCTCAACGGCGGGTAAAGATAATGAAACGCAATCGTGGCCCCGAACTGGATGCGCGCCAGAGTTAGAACGTCCATACCTCCCGAGATTGCCTGAACCGAACTGGCTGTCAACCGGCCAAGAAAAGGTATTATCGGACCTTGTAAAATGGTTAGGCCGACTTTTCCGCACGCCTCCGCCATTTTGTCAGAACCTGCGGCTTTTTTATTTTTCAATCCGCAGCATTCCGCCTTCGCATTGCTTCGACGCGACAAGCCGCGTAATCTGCGGTTGCAAATGAAACTTCTGGTCATTGGGTCGGGCGGACGCGAACACGCGCTGGTGTGGAAACTGGCGCAGTCGCCGCACGTCACGCAATTGTGGTGCGCGCCCGGCAACGCAGGAATTCAACAGGAGCGAACAGAGAAAACAGGGAAACCCGTTGAGTGTGTGAATATTGGCGCGGAGGATCTGCCAAAACTGCTGGCGGTGGCACAGGAGAAAAAAATCGAACTGACCGTCGTGGGCCCGGACAATCCGCTGGCACTGGGCATCGTGGATTTGTTTCAGAAAAACGATCTGCGGATTTGGGGACCGAATCAAAAGGCGGCGCAGTTTGAATCTTCCAAGGTCTTCTCCCAAGATTTCATGGAGAAATACGGCATCCCGACCGCAAAATCAGGAACCTTCAGCGAGCCGGCAGCCGCAAAGAAATTCGCCGGGTTGCTGGGCGGCAAATGCGCCGTGAAGGCAGATGGGCTTGCACTCGGCAAGGGCGTGTTGATTTGCGCGAGCGTGGCGGAAGCCAACAAGGCCATTGACGAAATCCTGGTCAGCAAGGCCTTCGGCGCAGCCGGCGCGAAGATCGTCATCCAGGAATTCCTGGAGGGTATGGAAATTTCGCTGCACGCACTGTGTGACGGCAAAACCGCAAAACTGTTCCCGACATCGCAAGACCACAAACGCGCGCTGGATGGCGATAAAGGCCTGAACACCGGCGGCATGGGCACCTACTGTCCGACGCCATTTCTGGGCGAAACGGCATTGGCGGAAACCGGCCGCAAGATTCTTGAACCATTCACGCGTGGCTGCGCCGCCGAAGGGATTGATTTCCGCGGCATCCTTTATCCGGGCATCATCGTCACCCGGTCGGGACCGAAAGTCCTGGAATTCAACGCGCGTTTCGGCGACCCGGAAACGCAGGTCTATCTGACGCGGTTGGAAAACGATCTCGTCGAACTGCTCGACGCCAGCGTAAATGGCACGTTGGACAGAGTGGAATTGAAGTGGAGTCCGATGGCGTCGGTTTGTGTGGTGATGGCCAGTGGCGGGTATCCCGGCGGCTACGCGAAGGGCAAGCCAATCCTTGGGCTGGCCGAAGCGGCGAAACTGCCGAACACAAAGGTTTTTCATGCGGGCACGGCAAAAAACGGAAATGAAATTGTCACGAACGGCGGACGTGTATTGGGGGTCACCGCCTGGGCAAAGGATTTAAAATCTGCGCAATCCGCCGCCTACACGGCGGTCGAAAAAATCTGCTTTGAAGGCGTGCAGTTTCGCCGCGACATCGCGGCAAAGGCACTGTCCTGATTTCATTGCGACTTTACTTCCCGCCGTTTGTGAACCATTTTTGGCGGTCATGATACGATGTCTTTTGAATCTTTTCGTTCTGCCGCTCGCCGGTCTGCTGGCTGCGGGGGGATCGTTGCACGCGGAAGCAACCGGCCCCGCCCCGGATTTCAAACAGGTCTATGAATTGCTGCGGGCAAATCTTCCGGGAGTGACGGACGCCGAATTGAATTCCGCGGCGGTGGCGGGCCTCCTGCAACAATTGCACGGCCGGGCCACCCTGGTCGGCGGCACGCCGGGGATGCCCCTTTCACCGGGCCCCGTCGAGCCGCTCAAATCGGCGGTCCTGGAAAGCAATGTGGCGTATTTGCGCGTGGGAGAGGTTGGCAACGGATTGGCCGACAAAATGGACGCGGCGTATCACGCGTTGGCGGCCACCAACCAGGTTACCGGTGTGGCTCTGGACCTGCGTTTCGCCGACGGCAATGATTACGCGGCGGCGATCGCAGTGGCGGATTTGTTCACGGCGAAAAAAACCACCCTGCTGGACTGGGGCAAGGAAGTCGAGGAGTCGCCGTCGGCCCGGGAACTGATTCCCGGCCCCTTGGTGGTGCTGGTCAATGGCGAAACCGGCGGCGCGGCCGAGGCCCTGGCCGCGGCCTTGCGCGAGGCGGATGCCGGGCTGATCATCGGAAATCCCACGGCGGGCCTGGCCATGACGACCCGGGATTTCCCGCTGAAGAACGGCGAACAACTGCGCATCGCGATGAACCCGGTAAAACTGGGCAGCGGCGTGGCCATTGCGCACGTCTTGCCGGACATCGCAGTTGCGGTCAGCCCGGACGATGAACGGGCTTATCTGAAGAATCCCTATGCGACCCTGACACAAAACGACGCCCCCGCCACGATCGCCACCAATGATTTTCTGCCTTTTGTGGATCACACCAGCGAGGCGGATTTGGTGCAGCAGAAATTAAAGGACGGCGACGACGAAGAGGCCAGCGTGCCGGTCCACAGCAAATCACAGCCCAAACCCGTGATTCAGGACCCGGTGCTGGCGCGGGCCGTGGATTTGATCAAGGGACTCGCCATCGTGCATGAATCCCGCCTTTGATTTCGGCGTTGACGATTTCGCATTCACGAATCACTTTGGGCCACCGCGCTGATGAAAACCGTCCTGTTTGTCTGCACCGGAAATGTTTGCCGCAGCCCGATGGCCGAAGCGCTGTTTCGCCGGGCCGCCAGCGGGCGCGGACCCTTTCGGGCGCTATCGGCGGGATTGGGCGCGATGAACGACCAGCCGCCCACCCCCCATTCGGTCCAGGCCATGCGCGAAATGGGCGTGGACATTTCCACGCACCGCAGCCGGGCGCTGACCGTGGAACTGGTGCAGCAGGCGGACTATATTTTTGGCATGACGCACAGTCACGTGGACACGATTGTGCTCCTGTACCCGCAGGCCGCGGACAAGACTTTTTTGCTGCGTGAATTCGACGAGTCGCTGGAACCTTTTGAAAAACACATTGCCGACCCCATCGGCGGTTCCTACGAAGTGTATGAGAACTGCCGTCATCAAATCGAGCAGGGCGTCGCCTCGTTGCTGAAATTTATGGAAGAACACAAAATTTTGTCGGCGTCGCACGACCCGAAACCCGCGGCAACCGCCACTTTCGCCCTGGGCGCGGATCATGGCGGTTATCAATTAAAGGAGGCGCTGAAGCAATATTTGCAGTCGCGCGGCCTGAGCATCGCCGACTTCGGGGCGAAGGCGAAGGAACCCGACGATGACTATCCCGATTTTGCCCAGCCGGTCGCGGCAGCCGTGGCCGCGCGCCAGGCGGAATTCGGCCTGCTGATTTGCACGAGCGGCGTCGGCATGTCCATCGCCGCGAACAAGGTTCCCGGCATCCGCGCCGCCCTGGTGGCGGACGAACAAACCGCCGCCGTGGTCCGCCAGCATAATGACGTGAACGTGCTTTGTCTCAGCGGCAAAAACGTCACTGCCGAGACGGGACGGAAAATCATCGACGCCTTTCTCAAGGCGAAATTCGAGGGCGGCCGCCACGAACGGCGCGTGCACAAACTCGAGTCAAATCCCGTCCCGCCGCAATTGCGTCTGCGCGCCGTGGATTCCATCGTGGCCGAGGCCATCGAGCACGAACGCCTGCGCCAGCAGGAAAACATTGAATTGATCGCCAGCGAGAATTTTGTCAGTCCGGCGGTGCTGGAAGCCCAGGGTTCGGTGCTCACGAACAAATATGCCGAGGGCCTGCCCAAAAAACGCTGGTACGGCGGCTGCGAAAACATCGACACGATTGAACAGCTGGCGATTGACCGCGCGAAAAAACTGTTCGGCGCGGAACATGTCAACGTTCAGCCACATTCCGGCAGCCAGGCCAACATGGCCGTCTATTTCGCCGTGCTCAAACCCGGCGACAAGATGCTCACGATGGATTTAAGCCACGGCGGGCATTTGACCCACGGCAACAAGGCCAATTTCTCCGGCAAGTTTTTTGAAATCGTCCATTACGGCGTCCGCCGGGACGACGAGCGGATCGATTACGATCAACTTGCCACCATGGCGCGCGAACACCGGCCGAAGATGATCACCGTCGGCGCGAGCGCTTATCCGCGCCTCATTGATTTTGCGCGCATGGGGGAAATCGCCCGCGAAGTCGGCGCGTATCTGCTGGCGGACATCGCGCACATTGCCGGCCTTGTCGCAACGGGACTGCATCCGAGCCCGATGCCGCACGCGGACTTTGTGACCACCACGACGCACAAGACGTTGCGCGGGCCGCGCGGCGGTTTGATTTTGTGCCGTGAAAAATTCGCAAAGGAAATTGATTCCACCGTTTTCCCCGGCATCCAGGGCGGACCATTGGAACACGTCATCGCCGGCAAGGCGGTCTGTTTCCACGAAGCCCTGCAACCGGCCTTCAAGGCGTACCAGGAGCAAATCGTCAAAAACGCGAAGGCGCTGGCCGAGGGGATGAAGCACAATGGCTACCGGCTGGTCAGCGGCGGCACGGACAATCATTTGATGCTCGTGGACGTGGGCGCGAAGAATCTGACCGGGAAGGACTGCCAGATTGCGCTCGACGAGGCGGCCATCACGGTGAACAAGAACACGATTCCATTTGAGACGCGGTCACCGTTCCAGGCCAGCGGCATCCGGCTGGGCACGCCGGCGGTGACCACGCGCGGGATGAAGGAACCGGAAATGGCGGCCATTGCCGACATGATTTCGGAAGTGCTGATGGACATCAAAAACGCCGAGGCGGCGGCCAAGGTTCGCACCCGGGTCCGGGAATTGACGGCTAAATATCCGTTGCCTTATTGATGGGGCAACGAACCTGAAGACGTATCGCAGAAATCCACCCTTGAGGGCGTTCTGAATGCCAAGAGGCTTGTCAATCCCGCCGGTGCATACGTGAAATCTGCAATCATCCTCCGGGACGAAGATCGCACAGAAAAACGGATTTGACACGGCGGCCAAAATGCGCCAGAGTGGCCGGGAGTTGACTGTACAATTTCCCTTGCCGTATTGAAGGCCGAGAAGCCTCGAACGCCCGATTGAGAAATCCATTTTGAACTTTTCCGGTCGCAGGCCGTCCAATGCGTGACCGTATTCACGACGCGCCAAGGACCGCCGGCAATCGAAACGCCGGTCAATTCACCAATTTAATTTTGTATTATGCCAAGAGTCTCAACCAAAAAAACCAAAGCGAAAGCGGAGGAATCTCCCGCCGTGGAATCGCCGGAATTGAACGGCGGCGCGGCCCCGGAAACCGCCGTCATTGAACCGCCGCCCGCGCCGGAATTGCAGCCGCCGTCCACACCGGTCGAGCCCACCAACGACGAAACGAAAGTGGAGGAACGCCGCGGGCCGCAACGCGACAAAATCGCCGCGTCGCTGAACATCGCCAAATTGCAGGCGATGCAGATGAACGAGTTGAACCACATGGCCAGGGAACTCGGCGTGGAGAATTTCGGCACGATGCGCAAGCACGAGGTCATTTTCCACATCCTCCAGAAAAATGCCGAGCGCGCGGGCGTGTTGTTTTCCGAGGGCGTGCTGGAAATCCTGCCGGAGGGTTTTGGCTTCCTCCGTTCCCAGAGCTTTAATTACCTGCCGTGCCCGGAAGACATTTACGTTTCGCCGTCGCAAATCCGCCGCTTTGATTTGCAGACCGGCAACCTCATTGCCGGCCAGATCCGGCCGCCCAAGGAAAAGGAGAAATTTTTCGCGCTGCTCAAAGTCGAGGCCGTGGATGGGGAAGACCCGGACAAGGCGAAGGAGAAGACGCATTTCGACAATCTTACGCCGCTGTTCCCGAACCGGCGGTTCATCCTGGAAACCGCCGACGACGAGTTGAGCACGCGCGTGCTTGACCTCGTCTGCCCCATCGGCAAGGGCACCCGGGGACTCATCGTCGCGCCGCCGCGCACGGGCAAAACCGTGCTCATGCAGAAGATTGCCAACGCGATCCTCAAGAACAATCCCGAGACCTACCTGTTCATCCTGCTCATTGACGAGCGGCCCGAGGAGGTCACGGACATGGAACGCACCTGCAAAGGCGCGGAAGTCATCAGCTCCACCTTCGACGAGCCGCCGGAACGCCACGTGCAGGTGGCCGAAATGGTCATCGAAAAGGCCCGACGCATGATCGAACACAAGCGCGACGTGGTGATTCTGCTGGATTCCATCACGCGCCTGGCCCGCGCCTACAACACCATCCAGCCGCATTCGGGCAAAATCCTGTCCGGCGGCGTGGACGCCAACGCGCTGCACAAGCCGAAGCGGTTTTTCGGCGCGGCGCGCAACATCGAGGAAGGCGGATCGCTGACGATCATGGCCACGGCGCTGGTGGACACCGGCAGCCGCATGGATGAAGTGATTTTTGAAGAGTTCAAGGGCACCGGCAACATGGAAGTGCACTTGGATCGCGCCCTGGTGGACCGCCGGATTTTCCCCTCCATCAACGTCGAGCGGTCCGGCACGCGCAAGGAGGAATTGCTCTATCACCCGGACGAACTGAGCCGGATCGTTCTATTGCGCCGCGCGCTCACCGGCGTGCCGCCGGTCGAGGCGATGGAATTGCTTTTGGGCAAGCTCAGGAAAACCAAGAGCAACATCGAGTTCCTCCTCGGCATGGCTGTGAGTTAAAGACCGGACGGCGGCGACGGCGGCTTCATCAGGCTGAAGCGCAGGCTGAACTGGCGCCCACGCCCCCAAAGCAGCCAGACGGACAATCCCAAAAAAACCAGGTTTTCCGACAGCTTGCGGCAGACGAATTCCTGGCCGTTGCCGCAACCGCAATCAAAGCTGACCGCGCACAGGGGAATGTGTTGTGCCGCCTGCAGCAGCAGGGCGCGATGCCAGACCAGCAGGGTGAACGGCACCAGCATCAGCATCAGGGTCAAAGCCGTCCCGCGCACCGCCACCCCGGCCAGCAACAGCAGTCCACAAAAAAGTTCAAACCAGGGCAAGGCCGCGGACAGGGCGTTCAACAGCAGGGCGTCCTGGGTCAGATCGTACTGCCGCATCAGTTTTAAAAACTCGACCGGATGCAACGCCTTGGTCAAGCCCAGGTAAACAAAGGCCGCACCCAACAGCCAGCGGGCCAGCACGGTGAACAGGTTCACACCGGCACGTTTCCAGGATGGCTGATGGTTGGTCATTGAATCGTGATGTTCACGTTGCCGCTGTTGCGCGCGCCAATTTCAACCGGCTGGTGGTTGTTGGTCCATTCGGTGATTCCGCCCCCATAAACGAATATCTTTTGGCCGGAAATCCCCACGTTCCTTAGCAAACGGGCTGCCATCTGACTGTCATCGCAGTTGCTGCCGTAGCAGTAAATCACGATTTGCTCCGCCGCCCGGCAAACCGTCAGGACGGCAGGAAAATCTTTGTCCGGATGATACGGATCAAACCCGTAAGCCCCCGGAATGTGGCCCGCGAGGTAAGCTTCCTCGTCCCGGGCATCAATGAATACAATCGCGCCCGGTCTTAAGTGCGAGTCGTGCAGGAGTTGTACCGTCCGGTCTCCGTCAATCAATCGCCATTCCAGTCCCTCCGTCGGCGTAGTCAGCCGTAGCACGGCAGACGGTGCGGCGGGATTGGTGTCCGTCGGGGAATCCGCGGGGGCGGTGATGGCGGCCATTCGTACCGGTGGGTTGGTCCCGGGCGGAAAATAGTCCCGGGCGAGCACCAGACCCCGCGGGGAGACCCGATTGGCGGCAAACGCGAAAGCGGCGCCAACGACGGCCACGAGCGCCGCCTCGAGCAAAACCCTTCCGACCGGGGTTCGGGCCGTTTTCATAGGCTGGTTGAATGGCTTTTCATATTAACCCGGAAACCGCCGCCAACGCCATCTCGCCGTTTTGAAATTAATGTAAATAATTTTATTGTGTTACTAAATAAACGTTTGTTGTATTTCTCCAACCAATATTTGTGTAGTAAAGGGCAATCGAAGGGTGGCGCGTTTCGCGTTCATCTTTAGATTGCAAGGGTGATGAAGCTGTATGGAGCAATGCTGTAACGGCTGGCAGCCCAGGGGCGGCCAAGGCCAATGCGGGAGTTGACAAAACAGCACGCAAGCTTCTTAGTAAAGACATTATGAAAATGAAAGCAAAACCATTCTTAAAAATAACAACCCTGGCCCTCCTGTTGGGAGGCGCGTTGGGCGGGTCCGCCATGGCCGGCAATGTCACCGCGATTTGGAGCCTGGACTGTGCTGCCTGCCACGGCAAGGACGGCAAAGGCCAGACGATGATGGGACGGAGGCTGGGAATCAAAGACCTGACCGATGCCAAAGTCCAGGCGTCCTTCACTGACGACCAGGCCACCAAGGCCATCAAGGAAGGCGTTACCGACAATGGCC
>Ga0070731_10002638_pt1 | contig 16869 bp, 11 predicted proteins | sample Coa_R1_2_FD_66448 | JGI IMG/M metagenome (GOLD analysis project Ga0070731, IMG submission 66448) | Surface soil microbial communities from Centralia Pennsylvania, which are recovering from an underground coalmine fire - Coalmine... | ecosystem: Environmental > Terrestrial > Soil > Unclassified ...
ACGATGCACACCGGAAGACATCAAAGACGCTCGTGACGAAGACGCTTCGCAACCCTTGCCGGACGCGGTCTTTCGAAGCTTCTGGCCGCGTTCCGAAGAATATCCATAGCGTACTGTAATACATTATGCCAGAGGTCAAATGGCCTCACGCCGTGTTTTATCATTGCCGACCTGCAGCTCTTTTCGCAGCGCGCAGGGCGGCAGGGAACTAAATTCGGAACCGGATAAAAGCGCGAGGGCGCGGGATCATTCCCGCGCCCTCCGGTTAGTCTCGCCGGTATCGAAAGCGAGCCTAGAATTTGTATTGGATACCGGTTGATACGCCCACCAGCGTCGTGCCCGTGAAGCAATGCGGGTTCGAGAGCGCTCCGCCGCTGGCGTCCTCAACGCTGATGTCGTGGCAGTCGGTGGTCACGCCGCGGCCGCCGGCGCCGAGATCGAAATGCGCGCTCGGCCCATTAAACGTCGCTGCGATGTCGGTGTACCAGATCAGGTCTTTGGTCACGTTATGCTTGTAATTGGCGGTAACCATGTCGGCCTGATTTTGATTGGTGGCGTAGGCCGATAGGCCGTCGGCTGTCGGGATTGTGCAATCGTTATGCTGACATGGATCGCCCGGGGCGCGGAAAGCGTGCGCCCAGCCGATACTCACGGTGTCGGTGGGATTCACCTGCTGGGTCAGGAATGCCCAGGTACCCCATCGCGTGCGCTCGTCTTGGAATTGCAAGTCTGCAGGGACGTCACGTCGCATGTACTCGACAATCGCGCCGACCGTGGTCCCGGTGGCAAATTTATACAACGCACCGACCTTGACGGCCCATTCATCCGCCACATCCTGGTCGTAGAGCGTTTGCGAGTAGGCGTCGGGAAGCATAACCGGCAGAGGCGAGCCAAGTCCCGGACCGAACATCGCGGTGATGTCGCTCTGGCGATTGACGGCATGGTGCCATTCGGATGCGGCGGTCGCGTAGAAGCCGTCGTAGGTATAGCTGATGTTGGCGCTGAGGAGGTCGCTGAAGGACCCGTCATTGCAGCTCGGCGGGTTGTCCGCGCCGCTGGTCGGATCGTTGCCGCCGGCGCAATCGGATTCGCCCGACGCGAGTTGGTCGGAAATCCAGGATCGGTCCTGGCCTGGCGCATACATGGCGTTGAATTGCCAGCCGCTCACCGTCGGCGATTCATACCAGACGGCGTGCGAAACGCGCGTGCCGAACTCGACACGGTTGTCGCCGCCGGTATTGCCCATGATGACGGCGTAGTCGCCCCACTCGCCGGAGAACGGGTTGAAGGCCGCAGTCGAATTCTTATACGGCGCGTCGCTCTTGCCGATCTTGACCGCGCCCCAGGCTGACGAAGCAAAGCCGATGAAGCTGTTGCGGCTGAATAGCGCTCCATTGACCTGATTGCTGAGATTGCTGTTGCTCTGCTTGTCGCCCGGCGTTGCAGAAATATCGATGCCGGCCTCCAACTGATAGACGAAACGTACGTCCGAGCCCGGGATTTTCTGGAACCCCCGGACCCCGAGATAGGACAGGTTGGTCGAGATATCCGGCATCCAGCCGAAATTGCCATTCGGACTAACCACGCCGCCATTGATGTTAAGCGGGCTCGTGTACCAACCCGACACGCTCTTCGACGCGGCGTCGAACGAAACATCGAAATTGCCGTAACCGGTGATCTCGCCCCCGGGCGTTTGGAAGGTGAGCGGATTGCCCGGCTTGTGCCTGAAGAACCAATCATCCTTTTCGGTCGCCTTGGTCGGAAGATTGGCGACTTGCGTTTTGGTCTCTGCCGCAGTGGCGGTTGCTCTCGCGGCGGTTGCTTTTGCTTGTGCGGCTGCCGCCTCGGCCTGACCCGCCTGCTTCTTAGCGGCGTCGGCAGCGGCCTTGCTTTCGTCCTGCTGGCTCTTGAGCTGCTGCACGGTCTTCTGCAGGGCATCGATCTGCGCCTGCAGCGTCTTGATCTGGGCGTCCGTGACCGGTTGCGCAGTCTGCGCTTTGACGGGAGAATTCGCCGACAAAATCAGAATTAGCGCTGACAACGCAGTCCCTGCGCACAGCCCCGCGCTGCGTGACGTTCGCCCCATAGCCACCCCCCTAGCCGCCCCTGCAGCAGTCCTTTAATTTGAACAATTCTTAACCACCAATTTACCATACTCAAGGCAAATCGACGGCGAATTCTTCAGAAATTGCCACAATGTTGCCAACTTGCCACTCTGCACGCCAAGCTGCACGCCAAGTTTGCACGATTTCTCGCCAAAGGCTGCGTTCAACCGGGACCGAAAGAGCCAAAGCTCTCAGGAACGCCCCACATACCGGGGCGTTTTACGGAAGAGGCGGTGCTGCAACGGACGGAGCGGCTAAATGAAATTTGCCTTCGGCACAGCGATACTGGCGCTGGTTTTTGGCGTGGGCGGGTCGGCCGCTCTAGCGCAGCCCTATCTCTCAGCGCCCTATTATCACCATGCCTATGTCCATCGCCACGGCCACATTCGTGGCCCCGCCTATGGACGGTCGGGCGAACCGCTCGGACCGGCTTATTGGGGAACTACCGGCCCCGAGCAAATGCCGGACCCGCGCACGTGCGGACCGGGCGCGTGTCGGGACAATCCGCGCTACTAAAAGGCGTCCGAGGTCAAAAAAAGCCCGGCCTTGCGGCCGGGCTTCCTTTTGGAACGCAAAAACAGTCTTCAGCTTTGCGCCATCATCCGCGCGCGCATCGGCTTGAGCACGAACAGCGCGAGCACGACCACCACGAAATTAGTGATCGCAGTGACAACAAACACCAGATGCCAGCTACCTGACCAATCCTTAAGAACGTTCGCCAGCGGCACCAGAAACGCGGAAGCGCCTTTGGCGGTGTAGAGCAGGCTGAGATTCACCGTCGCGAACTTGATCCCGAAAGTGTCGGTGCAGGTCGACGGGAATAGGCTGAAGATCTCGCCCCAGGTCAGGAAGATCATCGCCGCGAAGATAACGAATCCCCACGGTGCATGGCCGAGCGCGCCGAGCAACCAATAAGCAATGCCGCCGAGACCGAAGGCCAGCGCCATGGTGTTTTCGCGACCGATATTGTCGGAAATCCATCCAAACAGCGGACGCGCCCCGCCATTGCAGACGTTGTCGACGATACCCGCCAGGCTGAGCGTAGCGATGCCGAGCAGCAACACCTTGTCGATCTGGAAGTCTTTCGCGATCGGCGCAAGCTGGGCGGTCGCCATCAGGCCCGAAGCCGACACCAGGATGAACATGATGTAGAGCAGCCAAAATACCGGCGTGCTCAACACTTGCGCCGGCGTATAGCTGCGCGCGCTCTGCGCCACCTTGGGTGCGCCGATTCCCGTGAGTTCGCCGGGCTCGGGCGCCCGCAACAGCCAAGCCAGGATGAAGACGAGACCGCCTTGCACCAGGCCGAACCAGAAGAACGCGGTTTCGTACCCGAACGAGGCGATGGTGGCCAGGATGGGAATGACCGTGAGCGCGGTGCCGGCACCATAGCCGGCAGCGGTCAGACCGACCGCCAAGCCCCGCCGGTCCGGAAACCATTTCACCGCCTGGCCGACGCAGGTCGCGTAAACGGCGCCGCCGCCGGTGCCGCCGACAACCGCGCCGAGATAGAGCATTTCCAGCGACTGGGCGTATGAGTTGATGATCCAGCCCAGCGCCACCATGATGCCGCCAAAGGCCACCACTAGCTTCGCCCCGCGCCGCGTGCCGAGGCTGTCGACGATCCAGCCTTCGATCGGCGTCAGCCAAGTCTCCAGCGCGATGAAAATGCTGAACGCAAACTGAATCGATGCCAGCGACCAGCCATGAGCTTTGTTGATCGGATTGACGAAGAAGGTCCAACCGTATTGCAGATTGGCAATCAGCACCATGCAAACAATGCAAATGATCAACTGAGTCCAGCGTGTCGCTTGCTTTGCCGATACGCCGGATTCGGCCATTGTGGTTGTCGCGGTCATAGTTTCCGTCCCCCTTTCGATTTTTTGGTTCTGGGCGAAATTTAGAATATTTCACGACCATTTACGAGTGCGTCACGGAACTTTTTGGGTTCCGTGGCCATTCGTCACATTAAACCCGTTGGCTGACGGACAAGGCAAGGCCAACAGGTACGCCAGATTCCAGATTTAAGGTGCGGTGCAACAAATCAGAGTGAACCGATTGCGGCCGTCGGGCGTTCGTTTGGGGAGGAGTTCACATTTACCTCCATTTACCTCCATTGGAGCGTTGCATGACTGGCCTGGTCTGGCTCCCGCCGCTCGTTGTTTTTGCCTTCTTTCTTGGCTCCTCAGCGATCTATGCGCAAAGCATGGGCCCCGACGAAGCGGTTAGCTCGCGTGGCGCGGTAATTCAGAAACTTGGGCTGACGCCGGCGCAGCAGAGCGCGCTTTATAACGCCGTGCTACGGCAGCGGATCCGCGCCGTCACGACGCAAATCGAACCCGCCGTCGGCGCGCCGGTAGCGCCAGCGGTGCCGCTTTCCGAACTGCCCGACCAAGCGGGCATCGATGATGCGATGTTCCTCAAATACGCCATGGTGGCGGAGGATGTGGTAATCGTCGACCCGATCAGGATGCGCGTCGTTGACGTCATCCACGGCAGCAACAGACCCTGAGCCGCAATCCCGATGGGCGGTGATGGTTAAGCCTTGAGCCATGTCCGCCCAACCGGCAGCAAAACCGACACTTGCCTCTACCGCGTCAAAGACGGCGGCGCCTTTTCCACGGGAGCCGTCTCCGGAGGCGGCGTTTACCATTACCGCAACGCAGTCGAGCCGGCCGCCGCGCGCGCTCAAATACGGCGACACGTTCCTGGTGCTCGACAGCCGCGGCGACATCGGCAGCGCATCCGATCATTCCAGCGGACTGTTCCATCATGACACGCGGCATCTCTCGCGCCTCGAACTCGTAGTCAACGATCAAACGCCGCTGCTGCTCGGCTCCAATCTGCGTGACGACAATTCGGCGTTCTTCGTCGATCTGACCAATCCCGATCTGATGGACGGTCAGCGCATCGTCATGGAAAAGGACAGAGTCCATATCCTGCGCACCATCTTTCTCTGGCGCGATACGGCTTATCAGCGCTTCGGCGTGCGTAATTACGGGGATCAGGCCATCGAGCTCCGTTTGGCGATCCCGTTCGAGAGCGATTTTGCCGACCTGTTCGAAGTCCGCGGTTCACACCGGGACAAACGCGGCACCGCGACGGCAAAACTTCACGGCGCTGACCGCGTGTTGCTGATCTACAATGGCCTCGACAGCAAGGTGCGGCGCACTGCACTCAACTTCGATCCGCCGCCGGACGAACTGTCGACGCATTCCGCCGTTTATCGTCTTCATCTCAATCCCGGCGAGATGCGCCCGATTTTCGTTGCCGTGAGTTGCGACCGGACCGACGCGCTGCCGCTGCCGTTTCTGCGCGGCCTTATCGCGGCGCGCCGGGAAATGCGCGAGCAAACCCGCGGGCGCACGTCGGTCGAAACCTCCAATGATCGGTTCAACGAAATCTTATGCCGTTCGGCAGCCGATCTCGCGATGCTGATGACGGATACGCCGCAGGGTCGTTACCCTTACGCCGGCATCCCCTGGTACTCCACCACGTTCGGCCGCGACGGATTGATCACGGCACTGCAGATGTTGTGGTGGTCGCCGGAAGTGGCCCGGGGCGTGCTGCGCCGCTTGGCGGCCTATCAGGCCACGACCACGGATCCGCTCGCCGACGCGCAGCCGGGAAAAATCCTTCACGAGATGCGCGGCGGCGAAATGGCGGCGTTGCGCGAAGTACCGTTCGGCCTTTATTACGGCAGCGTCGATGCGACGCCGCTCTTTGTGCTGCTTGCCGGACTCTATGTCGAGCGCACCGGCGATACGGAAACCATCGCCGAATTGTGGCCGAATATCGAGGCGGCGCTGGCTTGGATCGACGGCCCCGGCGATCCCGACCGCGATGGCTTCGTCGAATATAAGCGCGCCAGCGAGCAAGGCCTCGCCAATCAGGGCTGGAAAGATTCCCACGACGCCATTTTCCACGCCGACGGACGCCTCGCCGAAGGCGAAATCGCGCTCGTCGAAGTGCAAGGCTATGTCTATGCCGCCAAGCGAATGGCGGCGCGTTGCGCGCGGCGGCTCAAACGCGACGCCGCGGCACAGCGGCTGGACGCCGAAGCAAGCCGACTCGCCGAACGTTTCGAAGCGGCATTCTGGTGTCCCGATATTGAGACCTACGCACTGGCCCTCGACGGCGCCAAAGAGCCGTGCCGCGTGCGCACCTCGAACGCCGGCCAGGTGCTGTTCACCGGGATAGCGACCGCGGACCGCGCCCAGCGCATCGCCAAGGAGCTATTGCAGCCGCGCTTTTTCTCCGGCTGGGGCATTCGCACGGTGGCGAAAGACGAGGCGCGCTTTAATCCGATGTCGTACCACAACGGCTCGATCTGGCCGCACGACAATGCGCTGATCGCGCTTGGTCTTGCGCGCTACGAACAAAAGCGGGCGATCGACAGCTTATTCGGCGGCCTGTTCAGCGCCGCCACATATATGGATCAGCGGCGCCTGCCGGAGCTGTTCTGCGGCTTTCAGCTTCAGCGCGGCCACGGCCCAACCCTTTATCCTGTGGCCTGCTCGCCGCAGGCCTGGGCCAGCGCGACGCCGTTCACGCTGCTTGAGGCCTCACTGGGGCTGGAATTCGATCCGTTTAAAGGCGAAATCAGACTGCGCAATCCGCGCCTGCCCGAGTTCCTGGACGAAGTCATGTTGCGCGATTTGCGGCTTTCGTCTTCAAGCGTCGATTTGCGGGTCCGCCGCCATGGCGAGACGGTTTCGCTCGATACGCCGCGGATCAGCGGCGATATCCGGGTTTCGATCGTATTTTCGTCTTCAGGCGCATGAAGTTTGATTGATTGATCCCCGGCGTGGAACATGTGCAGCCGCCTCGGCTTAGTGGTGTGAGTTCCATCCCTGGGCTTGAGCCAAGATGCGCGGGAAAAAGCTGAAATTTTCGGCAGTGACCGCCGCCACAAGCGCCGCCTTGGCGTTGGCGCTCGGCTTGGCGTTCGCCGACACGATCGGCGTTGCATTTTCGGAAGATGCCCGCACGCCGGCCCAGACCCAATCGCCCGCCGCACAACCGTCCCCGGCACCGACCGTTCCGCCCGCCGAGACCATTCTCAACAATCACGAAGTCGAGGGCATCCTCGGCCGCGAGGTGGTCAGCACCGCCGGCGAGAATATGGGTCATATCGTCGATGTGATTGTCGACCGCAGCGGCCAGGTGCGTGCCGCGATTATCGATTTTGGCGGTTTCCTCGGCGTCGGCAGCCGCAAGATCGCGGTGGATTGGAACGCGCTGCATTTCCCGCCGCCGGCGCAATCCTCCGACGCCAAGATCGCGCTCGAACTCAGTCGCGACCAGGTAAAGGCCGCGCCCGAATATCAGGAGGGAAAACCCATCGTCGTCCTGGGTGCGCTCGGCAAGCTCGAGCCGCTGGCCGAATAACACGCGCATGATGCCGAAAAACGGTCGCCGATTTTCGGACAAAGATCATACGCAAATTCTAAGCAACTCGCCGGAGGGGGATCCTGGTCCCGAACGCATCACGCCGCTTACGCGACCGGCCGGACCAGCACGGCGTGACTGACGCTGCATACGCAACGCCCAGCTCGCAGCCGGAGGGAACCGAGCCGCCGCTGACGCCGTCGCAGAAGAGCCTGCGGGGGCTTGATTGGTTCATTTTCTTCGTCGCCGACGTGCAAACCGGCTTTGGGCCGTTCGTTTCGGTTTATCTCACCGCGCAACGATGGACCCAGGTCGATATCGGGCTCATCCAGTCGGCGGCGGGTTTTATCTCGCTGATCGGGCAAATGCCGGGCGGCGCGCTGGTCGATGCCGTCCGCTCGGAGCGCTTCGTCGCCGGCATTTCGATTGTAGCGATCTGCGTGAGCGCGCTGACCTATGCGGGGTGGCCGATCTTTCCGGTGGTATTGGCGGGATCGGTGCTGCACGCGCTGGCGAGCTGCGTGCTCGGTCCGGCGATCGCGGCGATCAGTCTCGGCCTCGTCGGCCACGCCGTGATCGGCGAGCGGCTCGGACGCAACGCGCGCTTTGCCTCGGTGGGCAACGGCTTGGCGGCGGCGGCCATGGGCGCTTGCGGTTATCTGCTGTCCGCCCGCGCCGTTTTCGTCGTCACGGTGCTGCTGCTGGTGCCGGCGTTGATCGCGTTGCGCTCGATCTCCGAACGCGAAATCGATCCCGAGCGCGCGCACGGCGCGCCGCCGCGGCGAAAGGTCAACCAGCCGCCCGTCAAACCGGGCGCGCTGATGCGCAACCGGCCGCTTCTTATCTTCGCCGGCTGTCTGTTGCTGTTTCACCTCGCGAATTCCGCCATGCTGCCGCTGGTGGGCAGTGCCGTTACCATGCGGTCGGCGAACTGGGCGACGGTCATCATCGCTGCCTGCATCGTGGTGCCGCAGCTGGTCGTTGCGGCACTGTCGCCGTGGGTCGGCAGGCGCGCGCAAATCTGGGGACGCCGGCCGTTACTGGTGATCGCCTTCGCCGCGCTGCCGATTCGCGGGCTGCTGTTTGCCGCGGTGAGCAGCCCCTTGCTGCTGTTTGCCGTGCAGCTTCTCGACGGCATAACCGCCGCGGTGCTCGCCGTGATGGTGCCGCTGGTGGTCGCCGACCTCACCCGCGGCACCGGCCACTTCAATCTCGGCCAGGGCATCCTCGGCACCGCGACCGGCATCGGCGCGTCGCTCTCCGCGACGCTCGGCGGCTATGTCACCGACCGTTTCGGCAGTTCTTTGGCGTTCGCGACGCTTGCCATGATCGCGTTCTTCGGCTTGACGGTGCTGTGGCTCCTGATGCCGGAGACAAGACCGATCGGGGAATCGTAGAGCATGATCCCGAAAATGCCTGCCCTCGGACTTGATCCGAGGGTGGATACCGGTTTTCGGAAAAGATCATGCTCAATCAATAATGCTAGGGCCCAGTCCTGAAACTGTCAGAACCGATAAGGCTCTACGGTGGCGGCTTACAGCGCCGGCGCGTCGTCGGCGACAAGCCGCAGGTGCGGCGCGGCGGCATCCGACAGGCTGCGGTACACGGACAGATAATCCTGCGCCATGCGGCGCGCGGTGAAGCGCTCCTCGAAGCGTCGGCGAATCTTGTCGCGGGACAGATGACCGAGCCGGTCGACGGCGCCGATGGCGCCATTGATGTCCTCGACGACAAATCCGGTCAGGCCTTCGTCGATGATTTCCGGCACCGAGCCGCGATTGAAAGCAATGACCGGCGTGCCGCAGGCCATGGCCTCGATCATGACGAGACCGAACGGCTCCGGCCAGTCGATCGGCACCAACAGCGCGACAGCGCCGCTTAAGAACTCGGATTTCTCCTTGTCGTTGATCTCTCCAATATATTCGACATTGCCCGCAGCGATCAGCGGCTTTATCTGCTCGTCGAAATAGTCTTGGTCCACCTTGTCGACCTTGGCGGCGACCTTGAGCGGCACGCCGCAATGTCGCGCGATACGGATGGCGCGGTCGATGCCCTTTTCCGGCGCGATCCGCCCGAGGAACGCGAAAAAGGACGGCTTGACGGGTTTCGGCGTCAATAGCTGCGCCGGCAGCCCGTGATAGACGGTGCGCACCCAGTGCGCCTGCGGCAGTGGCCGCCGCTGCGAATTGGAGATCGACACCACCGGGACCGAGCCGAACGTGTCGAACACCGGTTGATGTTCGGGCAGATCGAGGCGGCCGTGCAGCGTCGTCACGAACGGCGTCGGCTGCCGCGAAAACAGCGAGAACGGATAGTAGTCGAGATGGAAGTGGAGAAAGTCGTAGTCGGACGCATTCCGATAGACGCGCTCCAACATCATCATATGCAGCGCATTGGGATCACGCACGGCGCCGTCGAGCCGCAGGGCCCGGGGCCACACCGCTTCGAGCCGCGCCGAGGTGAGCGAATCGCCGCTGGCATAGAGCGTCACTTCGTGGCCGAGCGCGATCAGTTCCTCGGTCAGCCAGGAAACGACCCGCTCGGTGCCGCCATAGAGCTTGGGCGGGATGGCCTCGGTCAATGGCGCAATCTGTGCGATATGCATCGGAAGTCCCTTGTTGATTTGAAAGTTCCTCACCCGGCGACTAGCGACAACGTCGCAGGCGGGAAATATTTCAAATCATGGAGGGAACTTAATTTTTCTGCGCGGCTGGAACTTTTCTTAGCCTCCAGCGTCAACGTCAAACACGTCATTCGCCGGCCTGGCGCGCAGCGACCGAGCGCGTAACGAATCGTCGCTGAAATTGATCCCATGAGGCGCGGCGCAGCACGGAACTTGACCGGGGAGCCACTCGTTCAGTTCACGGCGCTTCCCAAATAAGACCGGTGGGGAGGACCTGCGTTGACCCGCGGAGACCAGAATTCGCATGGCCGAACTCACGCGTTACGCCAATTTCCCGCTCGGCTTCGTTTATCGTTACATCCGGCTGCGGCCGGCATCACACGCGGTCATTCTCGCCGCGGTGCTGGGCGCGGTCGTGTGCTCGGTGGGCACCCAATACGGCGTCAAGTTTCTCGTCGATACGCTCGGCAGCGGCCGTAACGCCGCAGTATGGACGGCGTTTTGCGTCCTCGGTTCGCTGATTGCCGCGGACAATCTGCTTTGGCGTGTCGCCAGTTGGATCGCCAACTACACGTTCGTCGGCGTAACCGGCGACATCCGGCGCGACCTTTTCAAGCACTTGATGGGTCACTCGCCCGGCTACTTTGCCGACCGGTTGCCGGGCATGCTGACGAGCCGCGTCACCGCAACATCCAACGCCGTGTTTACCGCCGAAAATATGTTCATTTGGAACGTGCTGCCGCCCTGCGTGGCGACCATCGCGGCGATCGCCTTGGTGTGCACGATCAGCCTGCCGATGGCCGGCGCATTGGCAATCGTCGCCGGCATCATGGTCGTCGTGCTGTTCCGGTTCGCTGCCGCCGGCCGGCCGCTGCATCACGACTTTGCCAGGAAAGCGGCGGCGGTCGACGGCGAAATGGTCGACGTCGTCACCAATATGCCGCTGGTGCGCGCCTTTGGCGGTTTTCTACGCGAGCGCCGCCGTTTCGACGTCACCGTCGATCGCGAGATGGATGCGCGGCGCCGGAGCCTGTTTTATCTCGAACGGCTGCGCATTTTTCACGCCATCGTGACGGTTCTATTGACGTTGGGTCTGCTGACCTGGGCGATCACGCTATGGACGCAAGGCGCGGCGACGACGGGCGACGTCGTACTCGCCTGCACGCTGTCCATCTCGGTCTTGAGCGCGACGCGCGATCTTGCGGTCGCCTTGGTCGACATGACCCAACACATCGCGCGGCTGGCCGAAGCCGTGGCGACGCTGCTCGTGCCGCATGAGCTCTACGACCATCCCGAGGCGGCGCCGCTCATCCGGCGCGGCGCCAGCGTCAAGTTCGAGCATGTCGATTTCCGTTATCCCGACGGCCGCCAGATTTTCCAGGACTTCAATCTGAGCTTCCGGCCCGGCGAGCGCGTCGGCCTGGTCGGCCATTCCGGGGGCGGCAAAAGCACTTTATTCGCGCTGCTGCAACGCTTCTATGATGTGCAGGCCGGGCAGATCCTGATCGACGGCCAAGACATCGCGCGGGTCACGCAGGAGAGCTTGCGCGAGGCCATCGGCGTCGTGCCGCAGGACATTTCGATGTTCCATCGCTCGGTGATGGAGAATATCCGCTACGGACAGTCGGAGGCGACCGACGACGAAGTGCTCGAAGCGGCGTTCGCCGCGCGCTGCGATTTCATCGAAGAGCTGCCGCAAGGAATGCGAACCTTCGTCGGCGAGCGTGGCGTCAAACTCTCCGGCGGCCAACGCCAGCGCCTCGCGATTGCGCGCGCGTTCCTCAAAGACGCGCCGCTCCTGTTGCTCGACGAAGCCACCTCCGCGCTCGATTCGGATTCCGAAGAAGCGATCCGCGAAGCCTTGGGCCGCCTGATGAAGGGCCGTACCGTCATCGCTATCGCCCACCGGCTCTCCACGGTGCGCAATTTCGACCGCATCGTCGTCTTGCAAGCCGGTCAGGTCGTGCAGGACGGCCCGCCGGATCTGCTGGTGCGCCGCGACGGCCTGTACCGGCAGCTGGTGCAGCGCGAGATGGACCGCCTGACGCAACAAGCGGCGTGAAGCACGACTTGATGCTCGCGCCAGCTTTTCGCCTCGACGCCCGCAAACGTCCCTGTATGCTGTAGCGAGAGTAGCCACCGCACGGGAAGCGCGCGATGTACGAGGTCACCAATCAGCCTCCGCCGCTCGAACCGTACAATTTCCTGCAGACCGACATTGTGCTGCGCGAGGCCTTGCAGCGCGAAGGCGCAAGTTGGGCCGCGGCCGATTTGACTGCGCTCGGCAAGGCGCTGGGTGAGCCTGAGACGATCCGGCTCGGCTTTGAGGCGAACAACAATCCGCCGCGGCTGCGCGCTTTCGATCGCTATGGCCATCGCATCGACGAAGTCGATTTTCATCCGGCGTGGCACGCGCTGTTGTCGCTGGCGATCGAGGCGGGACTTCACACCAGCCCGTGGGCGAAGCCCGGACCCGGCGCGCATGTGGCGCGGGCCGCCGGCACCTACATGCTGGTGCAAGTCGAAGCCGGCGTCTATTGCCCGGTCGCCATGACCTACGGTGCGGTGCCGACGCTACGCCAGGCGCCGGCGCTCGCGGCGCAATGGCTGCCGCGCGTTTTTACCCGGCATTACGATTCACGCTGCCGCCCGGCGCACGAGAAAACCGGCGCGCTGCTCGGCATGGGCATGACCGAAAATCAGGGCGGCTCGGATCTGCGCACCAATACGACGCGCGCCGACGCCGAACCCGGCGGCGGATCGAACCGGCTGTTTCGCCTGACCGGCCACAAATGGTTTTTGTCGGCGCCGATGTGCGATGCCTTTCTGGTGCTGGCGCGCGCGAGCGGCGGCTTGAGTTGCTTTCTGGTGCCGCGCTGGACGCGCGACGGCGAGCGCAACGCCATCAACATTCTTCGGCTCAAGGATAAGCTCGGCAACCGCTCCAACGCATCGAGCGAGGTCGAATTTACCGGCGCGCAGGCCGAACTGATCGGCGAAGAAGGCCGCGGCATCCCGATCATCATCGAAATGAGCAATTACACGCGGCTCGACTGCGCGATCGGCTCGTCGGGCCTGATGCGGCAGGCCGTGGCGCAGGCCATTCACCATGCCTCGTACCGGACCGCGTTTCAGAAAAAGCTGATCGATCAACCGTTGATGACCAATGTACTTGCCGACCTGGCGCTGGAATCGGAAGCCGCGACGGCGCTGACGATGCGGCTGGCGCGCGCCTACGATGAGGACGATGAGCTTGCCGCGGTGTGGCGCCGGGTGCTCACGCCGGCGGCAAAATTCTGGATCTGCAAGCGTGCGCCATTCGTGGCCGCGGAAGCGATGGAAGTGCTCGGCGGCAACGGCTACATCGAAGACTACGTTTTGCCGCGCATCTATCGCGAAATGCCGGTCAACTCGATCTGGGAAGGATCGGGCAACGTCATGTGCCTCGATGTGCTGCGCGCCATCGACCGCACGCCGCGCGCGATGGCGATTGTGTTGCAAACCCTCGCGGACGCCGCGCGGAGCGACAAAAGAATGCAGACTATCGTCGCCCGGCTCGAACGGCGGCTCCGTGACGCAGAGCGCAGAGACGAAAGTCAGGCGCGCGCCATCGTGCGCGATCTGGTGCTCGCGATGCAGGCCGATCTCCTCATCCGCCATTCGCCCGCTGCCGTCGCCGACGCCTTCTGCGCGTCGCGCCTTGGCGATCTCCCCGGCGGCGCCTTCGGGCTCCTGCCGGCGGGCACCGATCTTCGCGCAATCGTCGAACGAGCGGCGCCGGTGGCGCGCTGAGGCGCGGTGGTCGTTTCATGTGTATTGCTGGTAGGGCGCGGCTCGATCGCCGCAAAGGCGTCGCAATTGCGGCATTGAAGATCAGTAGTGACCTTGCGCGGCACGAGTCCGGGAAGGACTGGCATGTGCAGATATGAATACGCCCTTCGGCGGATTTGAACGCGTAAACGAAAGCGTCCTTCGTCCTCCCGCACTCCCATGGTACAGCCGCCGCGGCCGCGAGCGCCCCGCCGAGCAGGCTCGCGTCCAAATCGACCACGCCACGATTGCCGTCGTTATTCTCGCCGTCGCCGCGGTCACGGCGTGGCTGTCGGCCGTCGATTTGCCGCTCGGTACCCATCCCGATGAACCCGCCAAGGTGGCGGCCGTGCTGGCGGGACCGGGTACGGACTTCCATCCCATCCTGATGATCCAACTGGCGCGCGCGGCAAATTTCTTTCTGGGATGGACCGAGCCGCAGTCGCTGGTCGAATTGGGCAGGGCTTTCGCGGCGCTGGCCGGCGGCGCGCTCATTGTCGCAACATTCTTGCTCGCGCGCCTCGTGCTCCCGGCGTGGTCATCGTTCGCGGTGGCCGCCGCAACCCTCGCCACACCTTTGATCACCGTACACGCGCGCTATTTCAAGGAGGACATTTTCGTCGCGCCGTTCGTCGTCCTGGCACTTGTCGGGCTCATCGCGACGGTTCGAGAGCCGACCCTCAAACGCATTGTCGCGCTCGGAACCGCCATCGGGCTCGCCGGCGCCTCGAAATATGTCGGCGGATTACTCCTCGTTGTCTATGCGCCGGCAGTGATGCTGGTTTTCGGCGATCACGAGCGGATCGGCGTCCGCGCGACAAATGCCTGCCTTGTCGCACTCATTGCCGCGATCGCGTTCGGAGCAGTCGATCTGCCGGCCATATTCGCCAGTCATCGCTTTCGCTCCAACCTTCATCTCGAATACATGCACGCCGTCAGCGGCCACGCCGATATCGTACTGCCGATCACGTTGACCTTGGGCGTCTTCCACCTGCGGGAAAGTCTGTGGCCCGGACTCGGCCACCTGCTCGCCGTGCTGGGCATATTCGGCCTCGCGACACCGTTTTTCGCCGCTCCCGAGCGCCGGCAGCAGCTTGCGGTCATCGCCGGCTTCGCCGTGCTTTGGTATTTTGTCCACGAGATCTCGCCGCTTAAACCCTATCCCGATTTTGCCCGCTACATGGTGCCGCTCGCGCCGCTGCTGGTTCTCCTCGGCGCGGCCTTCATCCATGAATGGACCGAGCGCTATCGCCCCGGTGCAGGCGCGATGATCGCCACGCTTGCCCTGCTGATCGCCGCCGTGCCCGCCTGGTGGATGACGCTTCGCGTCAATGTTCGTGCCGATGACGACCCACGGCGGCTCTTACCGGAAATCGTGGCGAATGTCCCCGGCGTCGTCGCGGTGGACGGCTATGCCGGCTACGCGCGCGTGCCATTCCTGGCCAGGCGCACCTCACAGCTATCCGCCGCCGCCACGCAGATCATCGTCACGTCGACGTTCAACTACGAACGCTACCAACGCTACGGGGCGCTCGACCTGCAATCGGCAAAGACCCGGGCAGTGGCCCAATTCTTCGCGCGGGCGCTCGCCCGGCCGCATCTCGACATATCCAACGGCCGGCCGGCGTTCGGCTTCTTCAATCCGACAACCACCATCGTCGCGCTCGACGGCAACCCAGAACGGCTTTCGCGCATCGCCAAATTGATCGAGGCAACCGATGCCTCCCTCACGGTACGATGGGAAGACGGCGCTGGCCGCGGTGCGATAGTCCAACCGACGGCTGCAGAATTAGGCGAGTGTGCCGCATCGTTACGTCATTGGGCTCCAACCGGGCGCTGTTGAGGCTTCGTTGCGGCGCAATCGTTGTTTTGTCGAATCGTAATATCAGGATATGGGAACCGAACCGGACCTGTTCGGCCGGCTGGCCCAACACCGCCCATTTTCGTTGAAATTCCTCCTCGGTTTCTTGCGCGCCCTGGCCGACGCTGCCGTAGATGACCCATGTGCGTGCGCCATCCGCGACCAGCAAAGGACTGCGGTGCGCCCTCCAGGGCAGAGCCGTAAACTTCGGCGCGAAATGAAATCGCTCGGTATCGGTATAGGTATCGAGAACGAATTCCACGGTGGGGTATTCGGCGACGATGGCGTCTTCGGGCTGCACGTTGCGCATGAGATAGGCTGCGGCCTGGTCCCAGCGCGGCTTCGTCTCTGCGCAGTAATAAGGCCAAAGGCTCACCGCGCCGCCGACCGCGACGGCGGCGGCTATCGCCGCCGACAGTCGCTTCGGCAGCGCCGCCGTTCCAATGCCGGCCATGACGAAGAAGGGGCCGGTGCTCCACAGCAAATACCGCGGCACCAAGACCGGCTGAAAGATCGATATCGCCAACAACGTGACCGGCATCGCCACGAAGGCAAGCCCGATGACCGCCAGCAAGCGCGGCTCCGAGTTCAGCCGCCAAGCTCCAAACAGCGCGAGGGCCGCAATGATCGTGCCGAATTGTGCAAACGGACTCGGCAGAATCTCAAGGCTCATCATGTCCGATATTCGAAACAGATAAACTGCCGCGACGATCGAGCGAAGGCTGTCCCAGGTGGGCTGTGGGACCCATTCGAGTCCGGTTAGGACGGCGCCTCGATTTACCGACAAAATAACGAAGAGCGCCGGCAGCCAGACCGCCAGGATGATGGCCTGCACCCATGCCCAGTTGCGAATTAACCCGCTTCGCTCTGTTGCCGCGCGGGCAATGACTGCAGCGAAGGCGATGTTGGATGCCAACAGCCAGGGGACCGTATTGTTTTCGACGAGAAGCGCGCCGATCGTGCCGAAGAGATAAGCCGCCCAAGCCCCGCGCAGGGCGTCGGGCTGTGCCATAGGTAACGCGGCTCGTCCAGGCTGTTGTGCGATGCAGACCAATCCCCAGACCGCGATGAGGACGAGA
>Ga0070731_10002639_pt1 | contig 16865 bp, 18 predicted proteins | sample Coa_R1_2_FD_66448 | JGI IMG/M metagenome (GOLD analysis project Ga0070731, IMG submission 66448) | Surface soil microbial communities from Centralia Pennsylvania, which are recovering from an underground coalmine fire - Coalmine... | ecosystem: Environmental > Terrestrial > Soil > Unclassified ...
CTACTCTCTCCCCACTCCCAACGCGTCCGCGACGCGGTTGATATAGTTGAACCAGGCGGCGATCAGCGTGATCTGCAGAATGCCGCGATCGTCGAATCCCACGGATCGCAGCCTTTCGTGGTCGTCTTTCCAGACCTTGGTTGCGTCCTTCGTCAGCTTCACCACGTAATCGAGCATCACACGATCCTGGGGAGAGATCGGGGCGGTTGTGTAGTCTTTCTCCAGGGCTTCGACCAGACCTTTATCGAGCGTCACTCTACGCAGAAACTCTGCGTGGGACTCGATTCAATAGACGCATCGATTGGTCACAGAGACCATGGTGGCGATCATCTCGTGCTGCGCGCGGCTGAGCGGCAGGTCGGGCGACATGAGCGAGCCGAACGTGGCAAATGCATGGAAGAGCGCGTCGGGAATCAGCGTGTGCGAACCGACGATCGACGACGCGTCCGAGGCATCCGGATGCACCGGCGTCGCATATTCCTTGGGATAAAAAGCTTTCTCGCCCTCGATGGCCTTGCGCAGTTTCTCGTCGGCCTCAGTCAGCGGCACGGTTCGAATCCAAGTCATTGTTCTTCGGTTCTCCCCCCAAAATTGTTGGAAACAGATCGCGGAAGCATACACTGTGCGCAGTCTCCGGCCCCATAGTCAGTTCATATTAGGAAGCTCAGTTTTGCATTCTCCCGAAGAGAACTGGGCTGGGCAGAAGAGCCCTGCGCTTGACTGACAACGCGAAAGAATCACGTGGGACGCGCCCCGGGCGGCGGTTTCGCCCGTTAGTGATCTTGGTAACCCTTCGGTACACTCCCTTTCGGTAACCCTTGGTAACCATGCGGTTCGTGACTCTCCGACGTACAATTGGCCTTGTCCGGTGGAGCATCTGCCGATGTAGAGGATGTCCAACCGTGACCTGCACCCGGGATCAGTTTCCCCGAACGTTCAGCGGGTTCTGCATCAGGATTTGCAGTTGAACAACCAGGGTCAGGAGAGTTCGACGCTCTTATGGCATTATTCGGCTTCAACAAGCAAAAGGTTCTGGCCAATGCGGAGAAGTACGTCCAGCAGGGCAAGCTGCAGAATGCCATCTCCGAGTACGAAAAAGTCCTCAAAAACGATCCCAAGGACCTGACGGTCACCAACACCGTCGGCGACCTCTATTCGCGTCTGGGCGAATCGGAAAAAGCCACCGAATGCTTTAAATCTGTAGGCGATGCCTATGCCAGCCAGGGATTCACGGTCAAGGCGATCGCGATGTACAAGAAGATCTGCAAGCTCAAACCTTCGCTCGAAAGCTTGCTGAAGCTGGCAGAACTTTACACCCAGCAGGGCCTGTTCAACGACGCACGCGCGCAGTATCTGCAGGTGGCGGAAGAATTCCTGAAGGCGAATGAACTGGAAAATGCCGTCCGGATCTTCCAGAAGATTCTCGAGATGGACCCGGAAAACAGCAACATGCGGGTCCGCCTGGCGGAAGTCTATGTTCGGCTGGGCAAGAAGAACGAAGCATGGCAGATTTTTTCGGCCGCCGCCGAAAGCCTGCGCTCCAAAGGATCATTAGGCGGCGCGGAAGAAATTCTGCAGCGCATGCTCACCCTCGATCCCGGCAACACGTATGCGCTGCTGATGCAGGGCAGGAATCTGATCGAATCGGGGGATGCGGCCGGAGCTGTGGCGACGCTGCAGAAAATCTCAGATATCGATTCCAATCCCGAGGGCCTGCGGGATTTGCTGAAGGCCTATCTGCAGACTGGACAGCTTTCGGAAGCCGGCACGGCCGCCAACAAACTGCTGACCATCCATAACGATCTCGCTGCGATCTCGACTTTTGCCGATGCGCTCATGCAGGCCGGGCAATATGAGACCGCGCTGCAGGTATTCGACCAGCATGCCGAGCGGTTGCTGGCCGAAAATTCCAGCAAAGTGATCGAGTGCCTCCACACCATCATCGGCCACGTGCGTGATAATCCGGACTCGCTGCAGAAACTTCTGGAGCTCTTGCAAAAGGCCGGGGATACCAGTCACACCAGCGAAGTCATGGAACTGCTGGCGCATGCCAGCGTGCAGTCCGAAGATCTGACGCGAGCCCGCGATCTCTACCAGAAGCTGGCCCAGGTCGAACCGCAGAATGCGCTCCACATGCAGAACTACCAGCAGGTGGTCAGCCAGATGGGCGGCACTTCAGGCAGTAAGCTGATTACGCCGGAAGAAGCCATCGTTCTGTTGGACGACCTGGAGGCTACGGCCCCGGCAATTCATCAGCATTATTCCGACGAAACAGCGCTGGCCATCCGCTCCGCGCTCACCGACGCGGAACTGTTCATCTCGTATAACATGCCGGCGAAGGCGCTTGCGCCGCTGCTTGGCGCGCTGCCGATGGCACCCAACGATCAGCGCATCAATCAGCGCCTGGCCACGCTGCACACCCGAGCCGGACGTTTCACCGAGGCCGCAGTTTGCTGCCGCACCCTGCAAAGAATCTATTCCGAAGCCGAGCATCCCGAAGAAGCCACGCGGTACGGGGAACTGGCCGATCGCTACGAAGAGCGGACGACGGCGCCGGAGGCTCGTCCGGCCACTGAGGAACAACCCATTTTCCTGGACGCGCCAGCTCCGAAAGCGGAAGCTGCGGCGGCCGCCGTACCTGAGTTTTCAATCGATGCATCGCCTGCCGAAGAGCCGGTACCGCCAGCCCCGATTGAGGAGTCCGGCGCGCCTCAAGCTTCACCGTGGCCTACTGCTCGTGCTTCCGCTGAACCTGAATTTGCCGTGGTCGATGAGGCTGCAGCGGCCCCCGAAGCCGAGGCATCAGAGGAAATCGATCTTTCGTCGGAGTGGGATGATGCAATCACCGTCGAGGACGACGCCGTGCCTGTCGCCGAAGCGCCAGAGCCCCAGGCGGCACCGACTCCGGTCGCGAAGCACCAGGCTGAGGATTCCGCAAAAATCGCTGAGACCGTCGAAGAAATTCGCTTCTACGTAGGCCATGGGATGTTCGAGCAGGCCATGGCTGGTTTGGCCAAGCTGCAGACCCTGACTTCGGATCAGGCGAAGGTGGCGGAGATCCGCGCCGAATTAGAAGCGGCGGTGCAAACTGCCGAAGCCGAAAAGCAGGCCTCGCCCGAGCCCGTCATCGAAGAAATCACGGCCGATGACGTTCCTTCGTTCGAAGTGGTCGAGGAAGCTCCCGTTGCGGCAGTCGAAGAACCTGGGCCCGCTGCGCAAGAGCCTCCGGCGGTTGAGGAGATGCCCGTTGTTGCGGAGGCAGTTCCGATACCAGAGCCCCAGCCGGTCCCCGCTCCGGTGGCAAAAGCACCGGCCCCTGCGCCTCTAGCTGTTCCCGAGCCGGAACCCGCTCCGCAGTCTGGCGCTTTGAAAGAGTTTGTCAGCGATTTGGAATCGTCTCTAGGTGACACTTTCCTGCCCGGAACCGTAGCCGGGCCCGAGCCGGTATCACCGGCGAAGGCTCATGCTGCCGCCGCCTCGGCGCAGAATGCACCGGTTCTAGGCGAATTCGTTGCCGACATAGAGGCTTCGCTCGGAGAAGATTTCCTGAAGGCCGCGCCCGTGCCGGAGTCGCAACGCGTCGCTCCGACTGCGAGGACGCTGTCCCAGGCTCCGGTTGCACCAAGAATCAGCCCTCTGGCCGCGAGTGCGGCTGCGTCCGCTGCGGCGCCGACCGCGCATATGCCTCCGGTCGCGCCGCCCGCACCGGTAGCCCCCGTTGCGCCCATCGTCCCAACCGCCGTGGCTTCGGCAATCCCGACACCCGCATCCCAGGGTGTCGCCCCTCAACCGCCCGTCATCCCGCACGCGCCTGCCCCGGCAGCCGCGAAGGCTTCGCCGTTCGGCGAAGATGCCGGAGTCGATCTGGCCGAGATGTTTGGCGAGTTGAAGCAGGACCTTGAAGCCGATGTCGCCAGCGCCGACGAAGATCCGGAGACGCATTACAACCTCGGCATCGCCTTCCGCGAAATGGGATTGCTTGACGAGGCGATTGGAGAGTTGCAGAAAGCTTGTCAGTCGTTCGATCGCGGACATGCATTCAATCAGATCCTGCAGACCTACACTTGGCTCGCCCAATGCTTCCTGGAAAAGGGCGTCCCAGAAGCTGCTGTGCGCTGGTACGAAAAGGCGCTCAACGTGAACGGGATTGACGGCGAAACCCGGACCGCATTGAATTACGAGCTGGCCGCCGCCTACGAAACCTCCGGCGATAAGCCGTCGGCCCTCAGGCACTTCATGGACGTATACGGCGCGAACATCGATTATCGGGACGTCGCCGAGCGCATCAAGGCTCTAAAGTCGTAGAATAGCCGGATGGCGTCTGTGCCCCTTTGTCGCTGTTTTACCGTTGATCCGCGCTGCCGCAATATGGGCCTTGTTTCAAGCGGGAGTGCGCCTGCATGACCGATCCCGCATTTCCCGGTGCGCAGCCGAGTGCGCCCGATCCCACGAGTTCTTCATCGGAAGCGCGAACCGGGGTTTTGGATCCGCCGGCAACTCATCAAAAGCCTCGCAAAGCCCAAGTCTGGATGCACCGGATTTCTGTCTTTCTTTTTGTCTTGATCAGCGCGGTGGCGGGAGTGCTGCTCATTATCTTGCCGTGGACCCCCGAGTGGACTGATAACTACCTTCTGCTCTCGTTCCCCTCGCTCCGAACAGTAGTCTCGAACGGCTTTTTTCGCGGCATTTGCAGCGGCCTCGGCCTGCTCGATATCTGGATTGGCTTCTGGGAGGCGCTGCACTACCACGAAGGAACATAAGTTAGGATGTAGGTCCCTGCGATCCCGGAGCGGTTGTGTCGGATCGCGGCCAATCACGATTGGCGCAATCAAACGGGAGTCTGATTTACTCTGCGAGTGACGCATGACCGACCACCTGAAATCCGCCCCTGTTGCCTATGAAAACGAACCTTTCCTGACCAGCCCCGACGGCCGCATTCTGCGCATGCTGGCGGAGTATCAGGAGCCATTGGCCCGCTTCCGCCGCGAGCAGATTCAGGACACCGTCGTATTCTTCGGATCCGCCCGCTTCCAGGGAAGCCAGGCGGCGGCCGAGAGCATGGCCGCGGTCGAAAAGAATCGCGAGTCCGCACCGCCGGCGCAATTTCAGGAGGATCTCAAGCGCGCTCAGGCCGGCATCGACATGGCACGCTACTACGAAGACGCGCGCAAGCTGGCGCATATGCTGACGAAATGGTCGACCGGGATTCCGGCACGCCGCCACCGCTTCGTCGTGACTACCGGCGGGGGCCCCGGCATCATGGAGGCTGCCAACCTCGGCGCCCACGAAGCCGGAGGCAAGACGATTGGGCTGAACATTCAGCTTCCGTTCGAGCAACATCCCAACAGCTACATCACCCCTTCGCTAAACTTCCAGTTCCACTATTTCTTCATGCGCAAGTTCTGGTTCGCCTATCTGGCGAAGGGGCTGGTCATCTTCCCCGGCGGCTTCGGCACCATGGACGAACTATTCGAGATCCTCACCCTCGCGCAGACCGACAAGCTGGCAAAGAAGATCCTGGTCGTGATCTACGGCAGCGAGTACTGGCGCAAGGTAATCAATTTCCAGGCGTTTGTGGATGCGGGCACAGTCTCGCCGCAGGATGCCGAATTGTTCAAGTTTTCCGACAGCCCGGAAGACGCCTTCGAATTTCTGCGCGAGGGCCTGACGAGATATCACTTGGGCCAGCCTCCGAAGAAAACCGGCGAAGTGCTGCCAGAGATCGCGAAGACCAGGCCGTAGGTTGATGCCTGAACGCTGCCTCCTCTACTACATCACCGACCGCACTGCCTTCGCGCCGGATGAACCCACGCGACGCCGTCGTCTCCTGGAGAAGATCGCCGAGGCTGCGCGCGCCGGAGTCGATTACATCCAGCTGCGGGAAAGGGACCTCCTCGCTCGAGAACTGGAATTACTCGCCCGCGAAGTAGTCCACGCTGTGCGCGAAGCCCAGTCACTGACGACTTCAATCCTCATTAATTCGCGCATCGACGTGGCCATCGCGGTCGGCGCTGAAGGAGTCCACCTGCGGAGTGACGATATCGCGCCGCAAGAAGTCCGCGCCATTTGGAAAAAGAGCCATGTGGGAGCAGCCGCCCTCGGTAAAAATGGTCATGTGGGGACAGCCGCCCCCGGCTGTCCGGTGACGCAAAGTGCCGCAAAGACCGTGGAGCAATCCCCGCCGGTCCCGCTGGTTGGGGTGTCCTGCCACTCGCCATTCGACGTGAAACAAGCTGAGGCTAACAGAGCGACCTTCGCGCTCTTCGGTCCAGTCTTCGAGAAGAAAGACGCTCCCACAATGCATCCAGCAGGCCTGGCACTTTTGCGGGAGGCCTGCCACGCGAAAACTCCGGTGTTGGCCATTGGTGGCGTGACTTTGAAAAATGCAAAGCAATGCCTGGACGCCGGAGCCGCGGGAATTGCTGCCATCCGCCTGTTTCAGGAGAACAATATCGCCGAAATCGTCCGCGCGCTGCACCACGTCAGTCAATAAAGAAGAGTGGTCAGTCGTCAGTCGTCAGTCGTCAGTCGTCAGTCGTCAGTCGTCAGTGGTCAGTGGTCGGTGGTCAGTGGTCAGTAGTCAGTGGTCAACACTCCCGCAATCGCACTGGTAAACTTTACATCTGGAACAAATCCAGCACCAGGGATGACACTCACCACCAAAGCCTCCGAAACCTCCGCGCTCGCGATCGAGCCGAAGCTTGTCGAGATTCCGGCGGCATGGTTCTTAATGGGCTCCGATCGCGGACAGGATTGCGAACGTCCCATCCACCGTGTGTGGGTCGACTCGTTTTTTCTTGCAGCTAGACAAGTCACCAATCACGAGTACGAGCGATTTCGGCTGGCGACCGGCAGCCATCCCCCACCCTTCTGGAACGATGCGAATTTCAATCATCCCCGGCAGCCGGTTGCAGGCGTCTCATGGCACGAAGCGGCGCGCTACTGCGAATGGCTCAGCTTGCAGTCGGGACGCAGCTTACGATTGCCGACCGAAGCGGAATGGGAGCTTGCCGCCCGCGGCGGCCTGGAACAAAAGCAATTCCCCTGGGGAGACGAGCCGCCGCAATCTCTCCCCGACTACGCCACTCGCTGGCTAAACGGACCTGAGCCCGTCGCGCAGTACGCACCGAATGCGTTCGGTCTCTTCGATATCGGCGATAATGTCCACGAGTGGTGCAGCGACTGGTACGATCCCGGCTACTATGCGGTTTCTCCCGAGCGCAATCCGCAGGGGCCGGAGCGATGCCCGATGAAGCCGGCGCGCAAATCTTCGCGCGGAGGATCGTGGCGCCATCACGTCAAAGTTGCGCGCTGCTCGGCCCGATCCAGCATTCCAGCGGAATTTCAATACGCCGACTACGGATTTCGAGTCGCCAGTGATTGAGCGATTGTGTAATTTAGTGATTGCGCGATTGACAAAGCCTCTGAGTGACTCAGTCACTTGAATACGCGACCACAATTTTCTATGTTCTCTCCTGATCTTCTCAACTCCAAGCGCATCCTCATCACCGGCGGGGGCACCGGCCTCGGCAAAGGCATGGCCGGTCGTTTCCTCGAACTCGGAGCCACGGTTTACATATGCGGGCGGCGCGAAGATGTCCTCAAGGCAACCGCCGCAGAGCTCGCGCCTAAGGGCACGATCCGCGCACTCCCCTGCGATGTACGGGACCTTGAATCGGTCGAGCAGATGATGCAGGAAATATGGAGCGAGGGTCCGCTCGATATCCTCGTTAACAATGCCGCAGGGAATTTCATCGCCCGCACCGAGGAGCTTTCTCCCGGCGCGTGGAATTCCGTCATTGGCATCGTGCTCATGGGCACACTGAACTGCACCATGGCGTGCGGACGCCGCTGGCTTGCGTCGCAGCACAAGGGCACGGTCCTCAGCATCTCCGCGACCTATGCTCCCGTGGGATCGGCCTACGTCGTCCCGTCAGCCGTCTCCAAAGCGGGAGTCGAAGCGCTGACGCGCAGCCTGGCCGTCGAGTGGGGCAACCGCGGTATTCGTATGAATGCGATCGCGCCCGGTCCGATCCCCACGCAGGGCGCATTCTCCCGCGTGCTGCCGCACCCTGGACTAGAAGAGCTGGCGCTTGATCGCAATCCGCAACACCGCTTCGGCACGATTGAAGAACTGGCCAATCTCGCCGCGTTCCTCGTGAGCGATGGCTCAGGCTACATCAACGGAGAAGTCGTTCGCATGGATGGCGGCGAGTTCCTGCAGGGCGCGGGCGAGTTCAGCAGCCTGGGCAGGATCTTGAAAGAAGAAGATTGGCAGGCGATCAAGCCAAAGAAGCCGCGCGCGAAAAATTAGAGGATCTCGCTGCTAGCGGTCCTTCTTCGGCAGGACGATCGCTTTCAAGAGAACATTGACCAGGCTGAGGACGATCGCGCCCACGAACGCGGCCAGAAATCCGGTCACGTGAAATCCCGGCGACAGAAGCCATGAAGCCACTTCCAGCATCAGCGCGTTGATCACGAACCAGAACACTCCCAGCGTCAGAAGAGTCAGCGGGAAAGTGACGATCTTCAGCATGACGCCGAGCGTCGCGTTGATGAGCCCGATGACCAGCGCCGCGATCAATGCCGCGGCCGCGCCGCGCACAGAAATTCCGATCCCTAACTGCGCGACGATCCACACCGCCAAAGCGCTTAATACCCAGTTAAGAAGCAGTCGCATACCCGCCTCCAGAGAGTTGATCCACTATAGGCGCGCGCTGGACTTTTGTCATTCCAGCGCTGCTGCTGGTCAGCGAGTATAGCCGCTCTGCGCTGATCTATCCCCGGGTCACACTTCCCCCGGGTCACACTTCTGAAAAATTCACGCGTGCATCGCCATCGAAGCCGGGGCTTACGTTACACTACGCAATTCAACTTAACGAGGAGAACAATCAATGCCAGACCCCGCACTCAGCGGATCCGAATTCAAAAAACAACTGCGCGCCGGACAGCCCAAGATGGGGCTGTTCTTGAACGCGCACAGCCCGACTGTCGCCGAACAGCTAGCGCACAGCGGATACGATTGGCTGCTCGTCGATACCCAGCACGGCCCCATGGGCTACGAAAAACTTTCGGCAATGCTCAGCGGAATCTCGAACGGCGGCGCAAAGTCGCTGGTTCGCGTCGGCGGATACGCTGACCGTCCCGGCATTCAGCAGGCCCTCGACATGGGAGCCGACGGCGTTCTCATCCCCTACATCAACACCGCCGACGAGGCGCGCGAGGCGGTCAGTTGCGCCAAATATCCCACCGTCGGAACGCGCTCGGTGTACTTCCCGCAGCGAAGCATGAACCGGGCCGGACTGCTCGGCTATGCCGGCAATTGGAATAACGAAGGCATCGTGGCCTTGCAGGTCGAAACTGCATCGTGCATCGAAAACATCGCCGAGATCGCCGCCGTCCCCGGCGTCGACATTCTCTTCCTCGGACAGAACGATCTCTGCATGTCGATGGGCCTTTATAACAAGTACGAGTTCCCGCACATGTACACATCGCCCGAACTCGACGCCGCGACCAAAAAATTGATTGAGTATGCGCACAAGAACAATGTCATTCTCGGATTGTTTTTGTTTGGCACGTCGCGTGTCGGCGAATTCCTCGAGAAAGGATTCACCTTCATCAGCATCGGCAACGATCTGCACCACGTCCTCACGCAGGCCGGAGCCTACGTTGGCGACATGGAAAAGATTGCTCAGGAGAAAGGAAAGAGCTGGAAGCGCCGCTCGACGGCGCTTTTCTAGAAAAATTTGGAGGGGTGGCCCACCCTACGCCGTTTTCGTAGGGTGGGGAATGTGATATTCCCATGTGCCTTCTGTGGTGAGTGGGTTCCTGAATTAAAATCTTCCCGTGATCCTCTCCGAAATCGAAACCCGCGTTCTCGGCTCGCTCATCGAGAAAGACATCACCACGCCGGACTACTATCCACTCTCGCTCAACGCGCTGGTTAATGCCTGCAATCAGAAGAACAACCGTGATCCGGTGATGACGCTGGATGAGTCCGCGGTCCGCGACGCGCTGAACACTCTGCAGGAAAAGCGCCTTGCAGGCCCGGCCAGCGGAGCCGACAGCCGTGTCACCAAGTTCGAACACCGTATGCAGGAAGTGTTCAACTTCGATCGCCGCGAGATCGCGGTCGTGTGCGTGCTGCTTCTCCGCGGGCCGCAGACTCCGGGAGAACTTCGCAGCCGTGCCGACCGCATGTACCACTTCGATTCGCTCGAAGATGTTGTCTCTACGCTGGACCGCCTCGCTCAGCGCGAGCCGTCACTGGCGGCGATGCTGCAACGCCAGCCGGGAACGAAAGAATCCCGCTATACGCACTTGTTTTCGGGAGAACCTCCCGCGGTCGATGTGGCGCGGACGCCTTCACCCGCGACTACCGAGAAAATTCCGAATTCCGACCGCTTAACATCCCTCGAACAGGAAGTAGCGAGCCTGCGCACCGAGCTGTCGGAGGTTCAACAGCAGCTCGCCGCTTTTCGCAAGCAGTTCGAATGAGGTGAATTCGGTGTGGCGCGGGCGCCGTCGCCTACAAGTGCCGAGAGAAATGCTGACCGCCTCGCTGCTCAAAACCTCGCCGTGACTTCAGATCCTGAACGGCGCCGCGAGCAGACGGAACGGAAGCGTAATCGCCAGATAAATGAACTCAAGCACTCCGTGCACCGCCACTCCGACGATGCGAAACGGCAGCAGAAGTAACCATATAAACGGATACGCGATCAGAGCCACCAGAGCCAGAGGCCAGCACAGGATGAAAAGAATGCACCAGAGCAGAAATGTAAACATGGCTGAGCCCTCCCAATAGAATTGTACGACTCCGGTGACTCGAAAGTTCCACGTAGTTGCGTTGCTTCCAAACAAACCTTCCCTTCGTCTGTCCTCATCAGAGAACCGCCACCTCGCCGAGAGGCATTATGCGTCGCCGCGAATTTCTGGTTCGCACAGCCACCGCTGCGGGAGCGATAGGCCGTGGGTCAAATCAAGAAAGTGTGAACATGCCTCAGGGGGGCAAAAGAAACTGGAGCGAGGGGGCTAGCTCTCCATCACCTTCAAATCCTTGCTCACGATCAACCTCGCCTCGGTCGCTTTCTGCACATCTTCGGGCGTCAATCCGGGCGCAATCTCTTCCAGCACCAGCCCATCCTTCGTCACCCGGATGTACGCCATCTCGGTTGCGATTGTATCGACGACTCTCACTCCGGTCAGCGGCAGCGTGCACTTCTTCAAAATCTTCGGGGCGCCTTCGCGTGTCGTGTGCTCCATTGCCACGACTACCCGCCTCGCGCCCGCGACAAGATCCATCGCGCCGCCCATGCCTTTCACCATTTTTCCCGGGATCATCCAGTTCGCGATGCTGCCCGTCTCGTCCACTTCCATCGCTCCCAGCACGCTCAAATCGATGTGCCCCCCGCGAATCATCGCAAACGAGTCGGCGCTTGAGAAATACGACGTCCCCGGCATTTCGCTCACGGTTTCCTTGCCGGCATTGATCAGGTCGGGATCTTCACTGCCCTCGATCGGATACGGCCCGATTCCGAGCATTCCGTTCTCCGATTGCAGCGTGACGGTCATGCCCGCGGGCACGTGATTCGCGATCAGCGTAGGCATGCCGATACCGAGGTTCACATAGAATCCATCGCGCAACTCCCGCGCAATGCGCTTCACAATGCGTTCGCGCTTGTCCGTATCTTTGCCAACTTTATTCATGAGAATCGTTGTCAGTCATTCGTCGTTAGTCGTTGGCCGTCAATCCAACCATTGTGATCCTGAGCGAGGATTTTGCCTCGCGACCAGCGGAGCAAACCGCAGTCGAAGGATCCCTACGCGTCATCTGCCCCGCGTGCCCCATATCTCGCCTCTTTGCGCGACGTGGGGATTGCGAATCCCGTCTACGCGCTCGCCTTCCTCACCGTTCTTCTCTCAATCCTCCGCTCGTACAACTCGCCCTGCACAATCCTCTTCACGTAAATCGATGGCGTGTGAATTGCATCGCCGTCGAGTTCCCCTACCTCGACCAGGTGCTCGACCTCGGCGATCGTTACCCTCGCGGCCGATGCCATCATGGGGTTAAAATTCCGCGCCGTCTTTCGATAGATCAGATTCCCCGAGCGATCGCCTTTCCACGCCTTCACAAAGGCGAAATCCGCCGTCAGGCCGCGTTCCATCACGTAGAGCCGTCCCTCGAACTCGCGCGTCTCTTTGCCTTCGGCAACCATCGTTCCGACGCCCGTCGGCGTATAAAACGCTGGGATGCCCGCCCCACCAGCACGAATCCGCTCCGAGAATGTCCCTTGCGGCACGAGTTCGAGCCTGATTCGTCCGTTCAGCACCATCTCTTCGAGCAGCTTGTTCTCTCCGACGTAGGTCCCAATGTGATGCACAATCTGCCCCGCCGCGAGCAGCAGCCCGTTGCCCACGCCGTCGACGCCGACGTTGTTGCTGATCGTGTGCAGATTCTTCGTACCCTTCTTCACCAGCGCGCGAATCAGGTTCTCGGGCATGCCGCACAGGCCGAAGCCCCCGATCATGATGGTGGCGCCGTCAAATACGTCGAGGATGGCCTCATCCGCATTGGCCACGACTTTATTCATAGCTGGAGAATTCTAAACGATTATTCACCACAGAGGCACAGAAGCACGGAGGACCCCAATACTTAACTGCGGAAGTGTCATGCATGATCAGCGGCAGGACCTTCCTGGGCCCCGGACAGGTTTAATGGATTAAGAATCAGAAAATCAGCAGTGGTATTTCTCCGTGTCTCTGTGCCTCCGTGGTAAGGAAGATCATTTCTTCTTCACCGGCGCCTTCCGTAGCTCATGCGCCCGGTCGAACTCCGCGGACAGCTCACGCGTCCCAAGGTTTTCCCGGATATGCGCCAACCGCTGCTCCACCTTCCACAACGCATCTTCCAGATTCTTCTTGTTGCTGATCGCCACATCGCGCCACATCGAGTACGGGCTCGCTGAAATTCGCGTCATCTCCTGCAAGGCGCGCCCACCCGCCGGCAATAGCGGAGCCTCGGCCCCAAACTCCTCGACCAGCGCGGCCGCGAGCGCTGTCGAGATCATCTGCGGAACATGGCTGATCCACGCGCACAGGCGATCGTGATCTTCCGCCGCCATGGTCGCCACCCGCGCGCCAATCTTGTCGATCCACTCTGCGTACTCTCCGAACAATCCATCGTTCAGATGCTGGCCTTCGATGGGAGTAAAAAACCATACCGCATTGCGAAACAAGTCCGGGTCGGCGTGATCCACGCCGCTCAGTTCTTTTCCAGCCATCGGATGCCCCGCCAGGAACTGTTTTGCAGCAGCCTTGTGCATCACCTTCACTGCGCGCTCAACGACCACGGCCTTCGTGCTGCCAACGTCGGTCAGCAACGTCTTTGCGGGAAGCCCGGGTCCGAGCCGGTCAATCAGATCGATGATCGCGAGCACCGGAGTCGCCAGCACAACAATCTGGCTTCCGCGCACCGCATCGCCCGGATTCGCGGTGCCTTCATCGATCACGCCGCGATGGCGTGCCTTCTCGAGTGCCGCCTCACGATCGCAACCCACAATCCGCCCGGCAAACTTCGCCTTTCGCAGCGCGAGCGCCAGCGATCCGCCAATCAGGCCGGTGCCGATGATCGTGATCTGTCGAAGTGACATAAACGAAATTGAGCTATTGAGAGATTTGGCCATCGAGTCATTTGGCCCGGATCACAACCGGAAAATAAAGGTTCAATCACCCAGTGATTCGAGCGCTCAATGACTCAATCGCTAGACCTTCCTGCCCACCGCCGGCGCAATGATCCGTAGCTCGTCCATCAATTTGCTGAACTGCTCGGGAAACAACGACTGCGCTCCATCCGACAGCGCTTTGTCTGGATTGCAATGCACCTCGATCAGCAAAGCATCCGCGCCAGCTGCGACCGATGCCCGCGCCATGGGCGATACCTTGTCGCGCCGGCCGGTTCCGTGCGAAGGATCGGCCGTCATTGGCAAATGCGACAGCTTGTGAATGATCGGAATCGCCGAAATATCCATTGTGTTGCGCGTGTAGGTTTCAAATGTGCGAATGCCCCGCTCGCACAGGATCACATCATAATTCCCGCCGGCCATAACATACTCGGCCGACAGCAGTAACTCCTCGAACGTGGCGGCGATTCCGCGCTTCAGCAGCACCGGCTTGCGTACCTTTCCTAACTCGCGCAGCAGGTTGAAGTTCTGCATGTTACGCGCACCGATCTGCAAAATGTCGACGTAGGGTAGCATGAGCGGAATCTGCGAAATCTCCATGACTTCGCTGATCACCAGCAATCCAAATTTTTCACCCGCCTCGCGCAGCAGCTTCAGGGCCTCTTCGCCATGCCCTTGAAACGAATACGGAGAGCTGCGTGGCTTGAACGCCCCGCCCCGCAAGACTTTTGCCCCGGCTTTCGCCACGGATTCGGCGGTGGTGAACAACTGCTCGCGCGACTCCACCGAGCATGGCCCCGCCATCACCACAACCTCGCTCCCGCCGATGCTTACGCCGTTCGCTAATTTGACGACAGTTCCCTCCGGCCGGAAACTTCGACCCGCCAACTTGTACGGAGAACTGATGCGGTGAACTTCCTGCACGCCGGGAAGCAATTCGAGGTTGCGGATATCGAAATCGATGCCCGATCCGACCGCCCCCAGCACCGTCATCCGCGCGCCGGTCGACCGGTGCACTTCAAAGCCTAGCTTCACCAGGTGCTCAATTACTTGTTGGATAAGCGCCTCATCGGCGCCTTCCTGCATGGCAACAATCATGAGAAGTCCTTAGCGGGTGCCCCACCCTTCGAGGTTTCAAAGCGCAGGTAATCCGTTTGATTCAATCATTCACATCCGAATCCAGCTCCGTGTCCCTTTCCACCGGCTCCGCAGCCGTAACAATCTCTTCCTTCTGAATATTTCGCATGACGTCGATGATGCGCTCGTAAATGCGGACCAGATCGCGCCCGTGCAGCGGCCCCTGATTCTCGCGCTGCACGTTGTCGAACACCACCCGCTCGCGGTCGGGCTCATAGATCGGCATCGACGTATTGCGCTTGAGCTTCCCGATCTCGACTGCCGCTCGCGCCCGCTCGCTGATCAACTCCACCAGCTTCCGGTCCAGCTCATCGATTTTCTTACGCCAATCTTCGATGTCCATAAGCTCTCAAAATCGCGTGCCCCAAACTTATCGCTGGTGGCCCATTCTAACGTCGCGCCTCTTGCGACGTTAAGCGGGGACTTAGACTCGGATCAATCTGATCGTGACACAGCCGACAAGTTCCTCACAAACTGCCCAACAGCAATTGCCTCTCTTCCGCGATTCTTCTCGATCGTCTCCACGATCGCACTGCCGACGACGACTGCATCCGCAAATTCTCCAACCTCGGTAAACTGCGGCGCGTTGGAGATCCCGAATCCCAGCGCGATAGGAAGCTTCGTGACGCGGCGCAAGCGCTTCACCAACTTGCGCGCGTCGTCTGCCAACTGCTGACGCTGCCCGGTCACTCCCGTTCGCGACACCGCGTAAACAAATCCGCGCGACGCCTCCGCAATACGTCTTAGTCGCTCGTCCGGACTGGTCGGCGCCGCCAGAAAAATCGGCGACAGGTCGTACTCCCGCGTCGCCCGCAGATATTCTCCAGCTTCCTCGACCGGCAGATCCGTGACGAGCACTCCGTCGATTCCGGCGGCCCGCGCCACTTTACAGAATTTTCCCATCCCCATGCGCAAAATCGGATTCAGATACGAGAACACAATCAGCCCCGTCGATTGCGCCTGCTCGCGGATCTCCGCCGCCAGCGTGAGCACTTGCGCGAGCGATGTCCCATGCTTCAGCGCCCGCTCGCTCGCCCGCTGGATTACCGGCCCGTCGGCTACCGGATCGCTGAAGGGCACTCCCAACTCAATCACATCCGCGCCAGCCTCGATCGCCGCCAGCACGATCGCCCGCGTCGTCGCGAGATCCGGATCCCCGCACGTAACGTACGCCACCAGCGCCGGTTTCTTGTGAAAGGTTAGAGGCATAAACACTAAGTCATCGGGTGATTGAGTCATCGTGTGATTGACAATCACACAATCACCAAATCGCTCAATCACTCAATCGATCCGCAAGTTCTCCCGCATGATCCCAATATCCTTATCTCCGCGCCCCGACACATTCACAATGACGATCTCGGATTTCTTCATCTTCGGCACTCTCTTGATCACTTCAGCAACCGCGTGGGCCGATTCCAGCGCCGGGATAATTCCCTCCGTCCGGGCCAGTGTGGTCGTCGCCTCCAGCGCTTCCGCATCGGATGCGGGAACATACTCCGCCCGTCCCGAATCGCGCAAAGCCGCGTGTTCCGGCCCGATCGACGGATAATCCAATCCCGCCGACACCGAATGCGTCAATGCAATCTGCCCGCCCGAATCCTGCAGCACATAAGAGTACGTTCCCTGCAGCACGCCCGGCGATCCTCCACGAAATCGCGCCGCATGATCCCCCAGCGCCTCGCTGCGCCCCCCGGCCTCCACGCCGATCAACTGCACCTTCTTGTCTCTAATAAATTCGTAGAAGACGCCAATCGCGTTCGACCCCCCACCCACACACGCAATCACCGCGGTCGGAAGCTTGCCTTCGGCTTTAAGAATCTGCGCTCGCGCCTCGCGTCCGATCACGCGATGAAAATTCCGCACCATCGTGGGATACGGATGCGCACCCAACACGCTCCCCAAAAGATAATGCGTGGTCCGCACATTCGTGACCCAGTCGCGCATGGCTTCGTTGATGGCATCTTTCAGGGTGCGCGATCCCGACGACACCCCGCGCACCTCCGCCCCCAGCAGCCGCATGCGGAACACGTTCAACTCCTGCCGCCGCAT
>Ga0070731_10002640_pt1 | contig 16864 bp, 18 predicted proteins | sample Coa_R1_2_FD_66448 | JGI IMG/M metagenome (GOLD analysis project Ga0070731, IMG submission 66448) | Surface soil microbial communities from Centralia Pennsylvania, which are recovering from an underground coalmine fire - Coalmine... | ecosystem: Environmental > Terrestrial > Soil > Unclassified ...
CCACTAGCCGGTCGAGCGCCACCAGTGCACCCGACACCGACCCCATGAGCACGAAAGGTGTGCCACCGTTGAACACGAGGTCGCCGGTGAAGAGCACGCCGCGGTCGGGGATCCAGGCCACCACGTCGTTGGTGGTGTGGGCGGGCGTGCCGAAGTGGTGGAGCTCGACGCAGAGGTCATCGACATAGACGTCCAGGCGTTCGTCAAAGGTGACGGACGGGGGTGACAAGGTGATCTCGCCCCATTCCACCGGCTCGAAGACACCGTCGGGCCGCACGATGCCCGCCGTCACCATCTCTTCCCGGCAGCGGCGGTGACCCACCAAAGTGGCCCCGGGCACCAGGCAGTTGCCGTTGGTGTGGTCCCCGTGGTGGTGGGTGTTGACCACCGTGCCGGGGCTACGCCCGGCGCTGGCCGCGGCGACGGCGTCGAGCAGCGCCCGGGTGCGCCGTTCGGTGGCGCAGGTGTCGATGCCGAGCACCGCTTTCGGGCCCACGACGAAGCCGGTGGTGTTGATCCACCACGTCCCGTCGGGCTGGACGTAGGCGTAGACGTCCTCGGCCACCGGCTCGACGCGCGGTGGCGCCAGGGCGTGCCCGACCATGTGCCGGACTCTAGGTGCTGCTCAGGGGCCGCACCGCAGACACAGGTCGGGCTCCGTCCCGAGGTGGGCGGTGCTCCAGGCCGTCAGGGCGGCGACGTCGATGGCGCACGCCTTTCCGGCGCCGGAGGTGAGCGGACGCGTCGATCCGGTCGCGCCGGCGACCGACGAGCAGGAGGTGCGGTGCAGCTTGGGGGACTTGGCCGAGCCGGCTCTCGCCGTCCTCGCCGGCATGCCCATGACGACGCCGGTGCCGTGGCTCAGGCACCAAGCCCGGAACCCGGCGTCGTCGTCGACGAATCGCACCACCGCGCCGACCGGCACGGCGGGCGCCATCGCGGCCGGGGCGGCTGCCGCCGGGGCGGGGGTCGCGGCCCGTTCGGCCGCGACGTGTTCGCGGATGGCGTCGAGCAGCGCCCAGACGTACTGAGCGGCCCGTTCGGACGGCGCCTCACCGAAGTGGTGCCAGCGCCGCTGCTCGTAGAAGAGGCTGCCGCGCAGCTGGTCGATGCGACCGTAGACGGCGCCGGTGCGGGCCCAGTCCCGCCATCCGCGGCCGGCCAGCTCGGCGACGTCGTCCCAGTAGGCGTGGCCGTCGTAGGTCAAGGCGAATGCCTGGACCACTTCCCAAGGCGAGTCGCGGCGGGGGACCATGTCCGGGCGGAGCCCGTCGTTGGGCACGGCGACCGACGCCAGCTCACCACCGGGAGCGTGCCGGGCGTCGCGGAAACGCAGTGTCGGCTCGCCTCGGTCGTGGCGCGGCGCAGCACGAGGGGTGACGACGGTATGGCTCGGGACCATGCGGGCGTGGCGGCGGCGCAACATCGTCATCTCTTCCTTTCGAGCCGGCCTCGCCGGTGAGAGTCAGGCCAGCGCCGGCTCAGCCACCACGACTCGTCCGCCGCCTCGCTTCTTAGCCTGGTAGCAGGCGCCGTCGGCGTCGTGGAGCACTCCTTCGATGGTGCTGTCGGGACGGGCGACGGCCAGGCCGGCCGAGAAGGGCTGCGGGGCGGATTGGCCCAGGCGTCCCAGCACCAGCACCGCCTGGTCGGGCGCAGTTGACGGCAGCAGCAGCACGAACTCGTCGCCGCCCGAGCGCGCCAGCATGTCGGAGGTGCGGAGCTCGCCCTGCCACGCCCGGCTCACGTCGGCCAGGACCCGGTCTCCGTGTTGGTGGCCGAAGGCGTCGTTCACCGACTTGAAGCCGTCGAGGTCGATGACGGCGAGGCACAGGGGGTGCCCGATGCGGGCGCACCGCGCCAGCTCTCGACCGATCACCGGCTCCAGGGCGCGCCGGTTGGCCAACCCGGTCAGCGGGTCGGTGCGGGCGGCTTGGTCGAGGGTCTTCTGCAGCAGGTGCACGACGAGCCCGACGGTGGACGTCGTTATCGCCAGCACCGCCCAGCCGGCCGGCGCCCCCGGGATGTGGGAGGGGAACAGCACGGCCGCCGATGTCCCGGCTTGGGCCACCAGGTACAGGACGAACATGCGGCTCGGATAGAACGACGCGGTGAAGATGGTGGGCAGCACGAAGAGCCCGGAGATGGCAAAGGCGGCCGGGCTGCGGTGGGCGAAGACGACGCCCAGGTTGACGGCGGCCAGCGCCAGCACCGACAGGATGTAGTTGCACCACAAGGGGGCGTCCACGCCCTTCCAGATGTTCCATACCCCCACCGCGGCGGCGAAGGCGGCGACGCCGATCCAACCTCCCACCTGCACCCCGGGGCCGTGGGGCAGGAGGATCATCAACACGCCGACCATGCTTCCGACGCCCCACAGCAGGGCCGAGAACTGCGCGACCTCGCGCGGGGAGAGAAGTCCCCCGACCTCGTCGTCGGCTGCCGGCGCCGGCGGGGCTTCGGCACCGGACGCACGCGCCCCTATTGTCGCCACCAGGCGGGTATCGGCTCGCGCCGGGCCGCGGTTGAGGCACCCAGAGCCGGACGACGAGCTGATCGGAAGATCGCTTCGGACCTGGACGGGTAGCCTGCGGCTCTCGTGGCCGAGCTCGTCGTCGCCAGCTACAACGTCCACGGGGGTGTGGATGGTTGGGGCCGGTCCTTCGACGTGGCGGCGGCTTGCCGGGAGCTCGACGCCGACGTGTTGGTGCTCCAGGAAGTCTGGGCGCCGGACGGGATCGAGCTCGGGGCCGACGTGGCCCAGGCGCTCGGGTACGAGTCCCATCCCCTCGACATGGCCCGGGCGCTGATGCACCCACCGGCCGGCGACGACGCACCCGGCTGGGGGCCGCCGCGGCATCGCCGCCATGGGGTCGGGTTGCGCGTGGAGGCGCAGTCCGACATGACCGACGGGCGGGGTCGCCCACCCCAACGCGGGAAGACGGGGATCGCCATGCTCAGCCGGGTGCCGCTGCGCCGGGTGGAGCGCGTGGATCTCGGCCGCTTCCCCGGCGACCTCACCCGCCGGGGCGTGCTGGTGGCGGCCTGCGATGTGGCCGGGCGCCCACTGATCGTCGCCGGCACCCACATGCCGCACCTACGGCACGGCTCGCTGGTGATCCTGCGGCGGCTGCGGAGGGCCTTGACCACATCCGGCACCGACACCGTGCTCGTCGGTGACATGAACCTCTGGGGACCACCGCTCGGTTTGTTGTTCCCAGGTTGGCACCGGCCGGTGCGGGGCCGTACGTGGCCCGCGTGGCGGCCATTGGCCCAGCTCGACCACATCCTCGTCGGCTCCGGTCTTTCCTTTCGTGCGCCACAGGTGGTCCGTGTCGGTGACTCCGACCACCGCGCTGTGCGCGCAACGGTCGTCGCCTGACGCGCGCATCCTTTTCCACCGGGCGCCGTGATCCAGACCGAAGGTGGCCTGCAACAGGCCTTACTCCCCTGTCAAGGGGTACGTTGCGACCACATGCTGAAGACGGACAACGAAGTCCTATCGACGGAAGTGGCCACGCGGCCTCGCCCCGGTGCGGCAGGTGGATCTGGGAGGATCGAATGCGTATCGGCAGACTCAGCCGCCTGGGCGGGTTGAGCTCGGTGCTGGCCGTTGGTGTCGTGGCGAGCGCCTGCTCTTCCAACAATTCGAGCACGACGACGAGCTCGGCATCGGCCGGCGTGCCGTCTGGGTTGAGCGTTTCGTCTTTCGACAGCAGCTTCTCGGAGATGTCGAAATTCAAGAGCTTGACCGGTGCCGGATCGGGGCTGGTGGGCGTCATCCTGCCCGACACCAAGTCATCGACCCGCTACGTCAACTTCGACCTGCCGTATCTGACCCAGGCATTCCAGGCTGCCGGGTACAGCGCGTCCGACTTCAAGATCGACAACGCGCAGGGCGTGGACGCCAACGAGTTCGGTGACGCAGAGGCCGACATCACGGCCGGCGCCAAGGTGCTCGTGTTCGACCCGATCGACAGCATCGTGGGCCAGCAGATCCAGGCGTACGCCCAACAGCACGGCGTGGCGGTGATCAGCTACGACCGGGCTACCTTCACCGGGACGAACACCTACTACGTGAGCTTCGACAACGTGCAAGTGGGCAAGCTGATCGGTCATGGCTTCCAGTCGTGCGTGGCCAGCTGGAACGTCTCGAGCCCCAAGGTCTTCGAGCTCTCTGGTGGTGAGGACACCGACCCGAATGCCGTGTCCTTCGCCCAGGGCTACAACTCGGTGATCTGGTCCAAGCAGACCACGCCCCTCACCGCCGGGACGACCAACAGCAAGGGCTGGTCACTGGTGGGCGAGGAGCCCACGCCGGGTTTGGTGAACGCCACTGGCGGCCAGATCTTCCAGCAGCAGTTCACTGCACACCCGGAGATCAACGCCACGGTCGAGGCCAACGACAGTCTGGCCAACGCCGTCATCACCGTGCTCAAGAACAAGGGTGTCACGGCCAAGAAGGTCCCGACGACCGGACAGGGCGCCACCCTGCAGGGCATGGAGAACATCCTCCAGGGATTCCAGTGTGGATCGGTCTACAAGGCCGTCTACCTCGAAGCCCAGGACGCAGTGGCGCTGGCGACGATCCTCCGGGCCGGCAAGACGCCGCCGACCTCCCTGGTGAACTCGACCACCTCGCCTCCGTCGGGCGTGAGCGGCTCGTCCCAGCCGACGTCGCTGCTCACCCCCAAGTGGGTGGACGTCACCAACATGGCTTCGACGGTCATCAAGGACAAGTTCATCGACGCCTCCGCCCTGTGCACGGCGGTGGGGAACGCGGCCTGCACTGCCGCCGGCATCACGCCGTAACGCCGGCCTGACCGCACGTGCTGTCGACGAGCGCGGGGGCCGTCGCCGAACTGGCGGCGGCCCCCGTCTCATCCATACACGCCGACGGTGGCCGCCGGGTGGGAGACTGAGGACATGACGGGGCCGAAGCCGGAGCATTCCCTCCTGGAGATCCGGGGGCTGTCCAAGAGCTTCCGGCGGGCGGGCATCAACGTGACCATGGTCCGGACCTGGGCGTTCGCCCTCTGTTCGTTCACGGCCGGCATCGGAGTCCTGTTGTATGCCTCGTACCTGGGGGGCATGTCCAACAACGTGAACGGGGGCCAGTTGGTGCTCTACGCGGTGGGAGCGGCCGTCATCGGCGGCACGTCATTGCTGGGCGGGCGGGGCAAGGCGGCCCACGGCGTCGTGGGCGGTCTCGTCATCGGCGGCATCTACAACGGGATGTACCTGCAGGGCCTGGCCGTGCAGTGGCAATTCATCGTCACCGGGTTCGTGCTCATCGCAGCGGTGACCATCGACTCCATCTCGAGGCGCGGCTCCCGCTCGGCGGCGGCGCCGCGCTGAGCTGGGCGATGTCGAACGTCGAGATCGTCGCAACCATCCAGCAAGCGATCAAGGACCAGAACCTCTGGGCCGTCGTGCGCCACCTCGACCCCGACATCCGCTGGGCCGTCGACACCTCCGACCGGAGCGCGGCGCCGTGGTTCGCGGATTTCCGAGGCCGTCAGGGAGTGCTGGCCTTCTTCGAGGCCTTGTCGGCCAACGAACTGCAATCCTTCGAGGTGAAGGACGTCGTCGGGGACGGCGACACCGTCATGGCCTGGATCCACGTGGCCTACCGCACGCCCAACGGGGGACTGGTCGACATGGACGAGGTGCAGGTGTGGGAGCTCAGCGGCGGCAAGGTCCAAGCCGTGACCCTGTTCCCCGACACCCTGCAGATCGTCCAGGCCCTGGCGTACCGGGCCGGGGACTGATCACGCGGGCGGTTACGCCCGGGTCAGCTCCTCGATGCGCTCCAGGGTCTTCTCCATGTTCTTCTTGGTGGTGGCCGCGGCGACGCGGCGCAGGAAGCCGCGCATCTTGTCCTGCGAGAGGTCCCAGCTCTCGCGCACGAGGGTGCCGCCCTCGGCCGGCTCGAGCTCGTAGCGCCAGATCCGCCCGCCGGCGAAGCGCGAAGCGAAGCCGCCCACGCCCGTCTGCCAGGCGATGCGCCGGTCCGGTTCGAACTCGATGACGGTGTTGCTGGTCGTGTAGGGCAGCCCGAGGCGCATCCTCATCCCGAAGGTCGACCCCAGGCCGAGCTCGCCCGACGGGCCGGCCTTGGTCCCCTGCACGGTGCCCGACCCGTCGATCTCGTGGTGCCGCCCACAGTCGGCCAACAGGGCGAAGACGGCGGCCGGTGGGGCCGCCACGACGCGCTCGACGCTCAGGACGTCGCCTTCCATCAGTGTTCCTCCGCTTCGGGATGAGCGTTCAGGTGAGGACCGTAGACGGTGTCGACCGGGGCGGGCCGGCCCCTGGGACCCCGAGCGATGCGAAGGACACCGCGCTCGAGGGCACGGCGACATGGACGGGCTCGCCCCACGCGGAGAAGTCGATGCGGAAGCGCACCGAGGTGGTGGTGCTGCCGCCCCCGGTGTTCCCCCGTCCGGAGTTCCCGGCCCCTGTGTTGCCGGTCCCGGAATTGCCGGACCCGGAATTGCCGGTCCCGGTCACCGTGCCCCGTTCGACGAAGCGGACCGGCAGGTGCCGGCCGCCGGCCTGGAGATACAAGGTGGCTGTGCCCTGCACGCCCTGGGCCTCGCTGCCCGAGACGGGCCCCTGGATCCCCACCACCTGCTGGCCGGCGAGCGTCTCGGGTGCGAGCACCGACCGGGGGGTGAACGTGAGGTTGTCCTTCAGGGCGTCGGAGGTCTTGACCGCGGCGTAGACCGACGCCCACGGGTAGTCGCTCTGGACCAGCGAGATCCACTGCTGCACGTGCGCGCTCGCCACCGAGGACGGCACGAGCAGATTGTGCTCCAGGGCCGACGCGTCACCCCGGAGGTACGCGGTCTGTCCCACCACGAGGACGATGAACGAGCTGGGCCCGATGGTGATGTCCTGGCGCCCTTCGGTCGCGCCGGCGTCGCCCACGGTCACTTGCGTCATCGAAGACGCCACCGATGTCGACACGTAGTGGAACGACCCGGCCGCCCTGGCCGCGTCGAGACCCTGGAGGACGAGACGGGACGCGGCGTCGGAGGACCCCGCGGAGGACTGCCAACTGCCGATGGCGGCGCCGAGCGCGGCGGCGCCCAACACGATCAACGCGGCGAGGCTGCGGCCCCGGCGTGGGCGCCACCGATCGGGCGGCGTCGTTCCCGGTGGCGGGGGCGACCCCCACGAGGGGGACCATGGCGGCGCGGGCGGCGGCGCTGATGGCCCACCGGGTGGCAGGGAAGGCGGCACAGCCGGCCAGGACGGTCCCGGCGGGGGATAGAGCTGGTCGTCGGGCACCGCAGGCGACACTACCGGTCCGGGCCCGAGGCCCGATGGCGCGGCTCCTGCGCCCGATCGTTCGGGCCCGAGGGGTCAGCCCACCGGCACACGGGCGACGAGCAGCCGCGACGAGGCCTGCACCCGCAGCACGCCGTCGTGCTCGAAGGGGCGTAGCAGCTCGGCCGCCCGGTTCAAGAAGGCGATGCGCGTCTGCTGGTCGCAGTCGTTCCAGGCGGAGGCGAGTGGCGGCAGCGACGGGTACACCCGCACCCACTCCGCCACCGGCGGCAAGGCAGCGAGCATCCGCACGGTGCGGCACGACACGTCGTGCAGGCCGGCCTCGCGGGCCAACGCCCGCAACTGGTCCACCCGGTGCAGCGAGCACGCCCGCAGGAGGAGGTCCACCACGCCCGACTCCTCGAGGCCGGCGGTGATGGCGGCGTCGAGCTGGGCGGCGAAGGCCGGGTTCTCCTCAATGGGTCCCCACGTGGTGATGCCGAGCCGCCCGCCGGGGGCGAGCACCCGCCGCATCTCCTGGATCATGGCGACCGGATCGCTGAAGCGGTCGAGCCCGTGCTGACAGGCCACCACGTCGAACGAGGCCGCCTCGAAGGGAAGGGCGCCGCCGTCCCATTCCGCCCACGTGACCATCTCGGAGATGTCGACCCGCCGCGCCACCTCCAAGGCCGCGCCATCGGCGTCGATCCCGACGACGTGCCCGGCCGGGCCCGACACGCGCGCGGCCAGCCGGCCGAAGATCCCGGTGCCACAGGGCACGTCGAGCACCCGCGTGCCGCGTACGACGATCAGGGCGTCGAGGGCCTGCTCGGCGAAGCGCCGGCCGAAGGCCGGGTCGAAGTGGGTGGCCGAGGCCGAGGCGCTGGCTTCGTCGGCGAAGGCGACGAGCGGCAGCAGTTGGGGTCCGGCTGCACTGGTGGCCCGTTGGCTTGCCGCGTCGACTTCGGCGTCCACGTCGTCGAGCTCCTCCGCTCCACCGGCACGCCCGCCTGGCTCCGGGACACCGACCACGGGACAGGGCGATCGGGTGTCGAAGCCTCAGGGTATCGCCGTCCCCCTCACTCTCGGCGGGTAGCGGGTGTGACGTGGGCATTTGCCAGCGCCTTGGCCGCCCGCAGATGGGCGACGAAATCGGCCGGACCAGCATGCGCGTTGGCCCCGCTGGTCGAGGGCATCACGTACACCGGCCGCTCCCCGAGTGTCCGAGGCTGCACCCCGGGTTGGGCGGCATCGTCCGCCGCCGCACGCCAACCGGCCAGGCCCACCATGCACACGGCTCCGGGTGCGAGCCACCGCACGAGGCGCTCGACGCGGGCCAACCCGAGCCGGTACTCGGCCCGGCTGAGCTCACCGGCGCCCACGGTGGCCCGCTTGACCAGATCGGTCATGCCCACGCCGTCGACCAACACCGCGTGGCGCGGGTCGCGGTCTCGGGTCACGAGACCGGCGGCCAGCGCGCTGGGCCAGAAGCGGTTGCCCGGCCGGGCGAAGCCGACTCCGGCATCAGCGGCATACAGGCTGGGGTTGAGCCCGACGACGAGCAGGGTCAGGCCCGGGCCGACGAAGTCGGGGAGCGTGCGAGCCCGCATGGCGCGGGCGCGGACCACGTCGTTGTCGACGGTGAGCCCGGACGGCGCGAAGCCGGCTCCGGTCAACACGTCCTCGAAGTCGTCGCGTCGCCAGGCGGCGAAGAAGCGCCCGCCTACGTCGTCGTCGGGCAGCGCGTTCCCTTCGTAGTCGCCGTGGAGCACCTGGATGTCGAGCGGGGCGCCCACGGCCAGCGCACCGTGCAAGTCGGCCAGCGCCAACGGGAGCCCGGTGCGAGCCACATGGAGGTAGCTCATGTTGGCCCAGGCGCCGGCGAGCGTCCCAACGCCGAACGGGAGAGCTTCGAGGTCGCCCTGGACGAGCAGCGCACCCGGAGCCACCTGACGACACTGCTCGAGCATGCTCCTCGCGGCGTCGAGCCCCACGACGGGGAGGCCGAGGTCGGCGGTGTAGCGGCCGGCGCCACATCCGGCGTCGAGTCGCACGCCGCGACCGTGCACGTCACGGGCGAAGGCTCGGGCGTCGGCCCGGCGTACCGCGCGTCGCCGGGCCGCCCAGTCGAGCCCGCGCTGCTCGTAGACGTCGATGGTGGCCCGGTCCACGAGAAACGCTCCGGTTCCCGTGGTCAGCCGGTTGGCGTCATTCGTCGATCCCGACGGGGGCGCCGTCGACGATCTGGTCGAGGTACTCCGACAGGCCGTAGCCGACCGTGCCGTCGTCGAGCGTCCAGCGGGTGAAGCCCTCGGAAATGCGGGTGACGAGCTCGGTGCCGTTGGCGTCCGTCCGCCGGTTGCGCAGTGGCACCAGCGTGCGCACGTCGCCGTGGACCCGCCACGTCCGGTCCCCGGCGCGCAGCTCCGCGTCCACCGCGCCGTGATAGTGCTCGGGCCCCGTCCAGGTGGTGCGGATGCGGAAGTCGTCGCACAGCGTCATCTCGCCGTCGTGCCAGACGAACCCGCTGCGGATGCCCCCGCCCTGGCGGCGGGCGATGCGTGACCCCATGAAGCCCAGCCCCGGCCCGAAATTGGCGGTGAGCCACCGGTAGTACCACGGCGCCTGCCATGAGCGCGGACCCCAGCTGTGGTCGCGCAAGCCGAAGCCGTGGACCGCGAACGACTCGTCTCCCACCGACACGGTGCCGTCGGCCGCCACCAGTTGCTCGTAGTGGCCCCGGGCGAATTCCTCTCCCGGGGCTTCGACGGGATGGTCGGGTTCGCCGCCGAATGCGGACGACACACCGGTGTAGTCGAGGGTCACCCGGCACGGGGCGCTGTCGCTCGTGCGGAAGGCGGTTCGGGGATCCGACAGTACCAGCGGGTCGTCGAGCACCAAAGCGGGGCCGTCGTAGGTCACCCGCAAGGAGCGGAACGGCTCGATCACCTCGAAGCGCATGCCCGCGGCGTCGAAGGCCGCGTTGTCGGTGATGCGTGGGCGCTGGAACATGAAGGCGACCCGTCCACCCGGCAGGGTCACGCAGACCGTCATCTCGCCGCGCTGCTCGTTGGCGCGGTTGCCCAGGCGGAAGAAGCCGGCCAGCCGGCTGGCCGGGTCGGTCACGTTGAAGTACATGGATTCGTTGAAGTTGGGCTCGGGGCCCAACTCGTGCATGTACTCGTCTCTGGGTTCGAGGCGCAGGCCGATGGGGCCACGCTATCGGCACCTCGTCGGCCCGTAGCATCCTGGCCATGACCACATCTGGGCCCGAGCTGTCCGAAGCCCTGGCCCGCGTGCTCGAGCCGGACTTGGGCATCGGGGTGAGGGTGAGCGGGCTCCAGCGGCTGGCCGGTGGCTCTTCCCGCGAGACATGGGCGTTCACCGCGCATCTGCCAACCGGCGACGAGACCCGTCGGCTCGTCCTGCGCTGTGACCCACCCGGGGCACCCTCGTCGGGGTTGTCGCTGGAGTCGGCTCTGCTCGAGGCGGCCCGCCGGGCCGGGGTCCCGGTCCCGGCGGTGGTGACGGCGGGTGACGCCCACGGTCCGCTCGGCCGGGCTTTCGTGGTGGTCGACCACGTCGAGGGCGAGACGCTCCCGCGCCGGATCCTGCGACGGGTCGAAGCTGACGGCACCGGCCCGGCGCTCACCGCCCAGTGTGGCCAGGCCCTCGCCGCAGTCCATGCCATTGCGCCGGCCACCGTCCCCGGGCTGACCGGCGGCGACCCGCTCGAGCAATTGCGCGGCCTGCTCGATGTCCTCAGGCAGCCACATCCCGCCTTCGAGCTGGCGCTGCGCTGGCTGGCCGAGTCGCGTCCGGCGCGCTCGGCCGAGACGGTGGTGCACGGAGATTTCCGCAACGGCAACCTCATCGTCGGGCCCGAGGGCATCCGTGCCGTCCTCGACTGGGAACTGGCCCACCGCGGCGACCCCATGGAGGACCTGGGATGGCTGTGCGTGAAGGCCTGGCGCTTCGGCGGCGCGCACCCCGTGGGCGGCTTCGGCACGGTGGACCAATTGGTGCGTGCCTATGAAGCGGCGTCGGGCCGGGTGATCGACCGCGCTGCGCTCGGCTGGTGGGAGGTGTTGGGCACGGTGCGCTGGGGCGTCATCTGCATCGTGCAGACCATGACCCATGTGTCGGGCGCCCACGCGTCGGTGGAGCTGGCCGCCATCGGACGGCGGGTGTGCGAGGTCGAATGGGACGTGTTGGAGCTCGTGCCGTGAACGACGCACCCCACGACATCCCTACCGCTGCTGATCTCCTGGCCGCGGTCGAGGGGTTCCTGCGCGACGAGGTCGTGCCCGCGACCGAGGGCCGCCTCGCCTTCCACGTGCGCGTGGCGGCCAACGTGGTGGGCATCGTCGGGCGCCAGCTGGCGCTCGGACCCGAGCAGGCCGCGGCGCACGCGGCTCGCTTGGCCGCGCTGGGAGTGCACAGCGAGGAGGAGCTGGCTGCCGCCATCCGATCGGGCGCGCTCGACGACCGCCTCGACGAGGTGCGGGTAGCGGTCCGGGCCACGGTGGCGGACAAGCTGGCCGTGGCCCACCCCGGGTACATCGCCACCGGCCCGGAATCGTCGGCCGGTGAGGCCGCCCGGTAGCTTCCCTCTGGCTCGCCGACGCCGGCGGCTCGAGGGAGGCAGCCATGGGAGTGGTCGACTACCGGCCGGAAGGCTCGTACGCCGTGCTGGCGATGGACGACGGCAAGGCCAACGTGCTGTCGCCCCAGATGCTGTCCGAGCTGGGCGCGGGTTTGGACCGAGCCGAGGCGGACGGGCTGGCGGTGGTGCTGCTCGGCCGGCCCGGCATGTTCTCCGGCGGCTTCGACCTGGCCACCTTGCGCGGCGGGGGACCGGCATCGGTGGACATGCTCCTGGGCGGATTCCGCCTGGCCGAGCGCCTGCTCGGGTTCGGCGCGCCGGTAGTGGCCGCCTGCACCGGCCACGCCATCGCCATGGCTTCGTTCCTGTTGCTGTCGGTGGACTACCGCGTGGGCGCGGCGGGCACGTTCAAGATCGGCGCCAACGAGACCGCCATCGGCCTCGTCATGCCGGCCTTCGGCGTCGAGATCTGCCGGCAGCGCCTGACCCCGGCGCACTTCCAGCGGACGGTGATCAACGCCGAGATCTTCACCCCGCAGGAGGCGGTGGCTGCCGGCTACCTCGACCGGACGGCCGCTCCCGAGGACGTCGAGGCCGAGGCCCGTCAGGTGGCCGAAACACTGGCGGCGCTCGACCGCAATACGCACACGTCGACCAAACGCAGAGCCCGCGAGCAAGCGCTCAAAGCGGTGCACGATGCCATTGCTGCGGATGCGGTGGCCCTAGGGGCAGCGGGCTGATCCTCGGCGCGCCGCATCGTCGGCGCGCGGGTCAGCCGCCGGTCAGCCGCCGACGAAGCGCGGCGTGCGCCCTTCGAGCACGGCCGTCACCCCTTCGACGGCGTCGGCCGTCCCCGCCAAGGGAGTCTGTTCGGCCAGTTCGTGCTCCATGGCCCGGGCCGCTGTGTCGGCCATCCCCGCCCGCAGGGTCGCCCGGGTGGACGCCACCGCCAGGGGCGCACCGGCCGCCACCTGCTCGGCCAACGCCAGGGCGGCGGACGTCTCCTCGCCTTCGCCCACCACCAGTTCCGCCAGCCCGAGACGCCCGGCTTCCTCCGCGCCCACGCGCCGGCCCGTGAGGAACAGTTCGGCGGCACGCCCGGGACCCACGAAGCGGGGGAGGAACGCGCTCAACGCGAATCCGGGGTGGATGCCGAGGCGCACGAAGTTGGCCTGGAAGAAGCCGCGGGCTCCCACCACTCGGACGTCACAGGCGAGCGCCAGTCCGAACCCGGCCCCGATGGCCGCGCCGTGCACCGCGGCTACCACCGGCACCGGTGTGTCGAACATGCGGACGGCCTGGCGGTAGAACGCGCCGGTTTGTTCGGCGAAGCCTCCGCCGGCGGTGGGATCGGGGGCGTCGGCCGCTTTGAAGTCGGCCCCGGCGCAGAACGACCGGCCTTCAGACCGGAGCACGGCCGCCCGTACCGTCCCGGCCAGTCCGTGCACCGCGTCGGCCACTCGCCGGAGGGCCGGTTCGGTGAGCAGGTTGTGCGGCGGCCGTCGCAGGGTCACCAGCCCGACGTCGCCGCGGACCTCCACCGAGACGTCGCCAGGATCACCGGTGGCGTCGGCCACGCGCTCAGGGCACGCGTCGACGCGGCCGACGCTGCACCGACAGCGCGTGCTCGGCCCGGGCGATGAGGTCCTCGAGCGAGTCGCCGGGGTGCAGCTCGGCGAAGCCCACGCTGGCGCTGGCCCCGGGCGCGTCCTCGCCCAGGATGGCCGTGAAGTCGCGCAGCCGCTGTTCGGCCGTGGCCGTGTCGGCGCCGGCCAGGGAGAAGAGGAACTCGTCTCCGCCGAAGCGAAGGATCACGTCGTAGGACCGCAGCGTGGCCCGCAGTGCAGCCGCGACCTTGCGCAACAGCTCGTCGCCCAGACGCGGCCCGTGGGTTTCGTTGACCAGGCCCATCTCGTCGACGTCGAGGTAGCCGAGGACGAAGCGGGCGCCGCTCTGGCGACAGCGCTCGAGCTCCCGGCTCACGGCGGCCATGCCGGCGGGGCGGTTCAGAGCTCCGGTGAGCTCGTCGCGGTTGAGCCCGTCGGGGGCGGCCACCGGCCCCGTGGCGGTCGGTTGCGTGGCAGCGGCGGGTGCAGCGATGGAGCCGGGACCGGTCTCCGGCGGCACCGAGTGGAGCGGTTGGGGGCCGCGGGTCGGGGTTCCGGGTGCGGGGCCCGGCGCCGGCGCACTTTCCGGTGCCGCGGAGCGGCCATCGGGGACCGGGGACAGACGATCACGGGCCGGCGCGGACGATGCCACCGCCTCCACGCTCACGACCTCGCGCACCAGCTCGGTCCACAGGTTGACGATGGTGCCGATCTGGTTCGTGACCAGGCCGAGGACGGCGTCCCGTTGTTCCGGGTCGAGGCCCCGCAGCATCTGGTGCATCCGCGCCGCGCCGTCGGACAGCGCCCCGGCGATCTCCAGCAGGCGCTGGGCGGGGACGATCGGGGTGCTCTCGGGTTCCATGCTCGCGGCTTCGCTCTCTCGGAGGACCGTCGCGAGTCTTCCACGACCGACCGCCAAGCTCTCTCCGACGTCGCGCATGCGCGCCACCCCTCGTTACGCCTCGCCAGGGCTCAAACTACACGGGTGTGATCCTGCCGGGCGGGAGGCCTGGAGAGGCCCGCCGGGTGTGCCCTTCAGCCTGCCCGCAGGCCGGCGGCCCGGTCCATGAAGGGCTGCACGGCGTCGAAGGCAGCCGGCACCGACGAGGCGTCCATGGCGAAGAAGAGCAGCGCCAACGCGTCGGCCCCGGCCTCGGCGTAGGCCTCCACGGCGCCGGGGTCCACCGGCTGGAAGTAAGGGCACACGGTGATCTCGATGTCGTCGCGCCGGCGGCCGTTCTCGGTCAGGAGCTCGTCGAGCCGGGCCAGGGGCTCGGCCAGGTCGGCCGGGGCGCGGTTGAAGGTGTGCCACCCCTGCGCTCCCCGCGCCGCCCGCCGCAAGGCGGCATCACTCTCCCCGCCGATGTGCACCGGAGGATGAGGCTCCTGCAAGGGCTTGGGGAACATGGTGCAGGCCGGGAGCTCGTAGTACCGGCCCGAGTACGAGGACTCGTCGTCACACCACAGGGTGCGCAGCACGTCGAGGTACTCGTCGGTGCGTTCCCCCCGGCGTTCCCAGGGGACACCCAGGGCTTCGAACTCCTCGCGCAGCCAGCCCACTCCGATACCCAGGTCGACGCGGCCCTGGGACAACCAGTCCACGGTCGAGACCTCCTTGGCCGTGTAGACGGGATTGCGCTGGGGGAGCAGCACCATGGCGGTGCCGAGGCGCACCCGGGTGGTGCGCGCCGCCAGGAAGGCCAAGGTGATGAAGGGCTCGAGGAGCCCGCTCTCGGCCGGGAGCGGCATCTTGCCGTCGAGGGCGTACGGGTAGCTGGAGGCGTAGCGCTCGAAGGCGACGACGTGCTCGCCCACCCAGATCCGGTGCACGCCGCGCGCTTCGGCCTCCTCGGCCACCGCCACGAGGTAGTCGGCGGTGGCGATGGGATTGGGGGTGGGCAACCACAGGTCGATCTGCACGGCCGTCATCGAAACAGGTGGAGGCCGCCGTCGACAAGGACGACCTCGCCGGTGACGTAGCGGGCGTCGGCCAGGGCCACGATCATCTGGGCCACGTCGTCAGGGGTGCCGGATCGCCGCAACGGCGTGATCTGGCGGGTCACCTCCCGCACCACGTCCCAGTCGGCCGTCCAGGGGGTGTCGACCAGACCGGGCGCCACCGCGTTGACCCGGACCTCCGGCCCGAGCACGTTGGCCAGGAGGACGGTCATGTGGCTGACGGCCGCCTTGGAAGCCGCGTAGGGGATCGAGCTCCCGGTGGCCTCGTGGCCGGCCACCGACGACACGTTGACCACAGCGGCATCACCGGCCGCGCGCAGATGGGGGACAGCGGCCCGCGTCACCTGCCACGTCCCGATCACGTTGACGTCGAAGATGCGGCGCCACACGTCGGGCGACGCCGCTTCGAGGTCGTGGTGGGGGATCACGCTGGTGGTGCCGGCATTGTTCACCAGGATGTCGAGCCGGCCGTAGGCGGTCACCGCCGCCTCCACCAGCGCCTCGGCCTGTCCGGCGTCAGCCACGTCGGCCTGCACATAGGTGCAGTCAGGCAGCTCGGCGGCCAAGGCCCGTCCAAGGTCGACCGAGCGGGCCGAGTTGACCACCACGCGCACCCCTTCGTGCGACAGCGCGCGGGCGGTCGCCTCACCGATGCCGCTCGACGATCCGGTGACCAGTGCCACTTTGCCCTGCAGGTCGGCCATCGGCGCAGGCTATCCGCCGGGTTGGGCCGCGTCGCGGGCCGCGGCCCGCCCTTCACTAGCGTGAGCGCGATGCGACTGGTGAGCTTCGTCGAGCCCGACGGCGACGAGCGTCCCGGGCCCGATCCGTGGCAGTGGCCGGGCCGGTGGCGCACGGGGGTCGTTGTCGGCGACGAATTGGTCGACCTCACCGATCCCGAGGTGGGCTTGCCCGGCGACATGGCCGACCTCCTCGCCCAAGGTGAGGGCGCGCTGGCCCGGGCCGAGTCCGCCCCCCTCGGCTCCGCGTCGCGCCTGCCCCTGACCGGCGTGCGCCTGCTCGCCCCTGTGCCCCGCCCCCCGGCGGTGCTGGCCATCGGGATGAACTACGCGGCGCACGTCGCCGAGTTCGGCCGCGAGCCGCCCGAGCATCAGGTCTGGTTCAACAAGCAGCGGACGTGCGTGATCGGGCCCGGGGCGGCCATCGAGGTCCCGGCGGTGTCGGAACAGGTCGACTACGAGGGTGAGCTGGCCTTCGTCATCGCCCGCCGTTGCCGGCACGTGGACGAGTCCGACGCCATGTCGGTGATCGCCGGCTTCACCGTCATGAACGACGTGAGCGTACGCGACTGGCAGTGGCGATCACCTACGTGGACCATGGGCAAGTCGTTCGACACGCACGGCCCCCTCGGCCCGTGGCTCGTGACGGGGGACGAGGTTGGCGATCCCGGGCGGTT
>Ga0070731_10002641_pt1 | contig 16862 bp, 11 predicted proteins | sample Coa_R1_2_FD_66448 | JGI IMG/M metagenome (GOLD analysis project Ga0070731, IMG submission 66448) | Surface soil microbial communities from Centralia Pennsylvania, which are recovering from an underground coalmine fire - Coalmine... | ecosystem: Environmental > Terrestrial > Soil > Unclassified ...
GGAGAACCAGGAGGTAATAGCCCAGGGTGACGGCGCCGAGACCGAGCGCGACCTTGGGAAAATGCCGCAACCACCAGGCCGGGGCGAGCAACGGCGCCAGGGCGATGGCGCCGAGCAACAGCACAAACGGCAGGATCATCCACGGATTGGGCGCAATGACATTTTCGCTCATGCGCGGGAAGGTTGCGCGGTCGCGGGAAACCAGGTCAAACAGAAACGCCGGAAAGCCGCCGTCGGTTTTCAGCCCGCACCGACGGCAAATTCGCTTGTTCCCACCCGCATGATTTGTTCAATTGCACGCGCATGACGCAATCATCCGTTGCGCCGACCGACCGTTACAAATTTCCTCACCGGCACTGGGTCCGGTGGTTTGTTGTGGCGACGATCCTCCTCGTCGCGGTGGTCCGGCTGCGGTTGCTGAACCTCCCGCTCGAACGCGATGAAGGCGAGTATGCCTACGCCGGCCAGCTTCTGTTGCAGGGCGTCCCTCCCTACCAACTGGCTGGCAACATGAAATTTCCCGGCACGTACGCGGCCTACGCCATGATCATGGGCGGATTCGGGCAGACCCCGGCCGGAATTCATTTGGGCGTGCTGTGTGTGACGATGTTGACCGCGGGAATGCTTTTCTGGCTGGGGCGGCGGTTGCTGGACGAAACGGCCGGGCTCGTGGCGGCGGGCGCCTACGCGGTCCTGGCTGCATCGCCGGCCATTCTGGGCCTGGAAGGGCACGCCGCGCATTTTGTGGCCCTGTTTGCCACGGCGGGCTTGTGCCTGCTCCTGCCGGTGCGTGAGGCCATCGGTTGGAAACGTGCGCTGGCCGGAGGATTCATGCTGGGCATGGCCATGCTGATGATTCAGCACGGCATCTTTTTCTGTCTATGGGGATTGATATTTCCGGCGGTCGCCGGACCGCGCCCGCCGGGAACGATTTGGACCAAACGATTGCCGCTCATGGTGGCCTGCAGTCTGGGCATGGCGCTGCCTTTGGGCCTGACCTGCCTGGCACTTTGGCACGCCGGAGTCCTGGACCGGTTCTGGTTCTGGACCGTCAGTTACGCGCGGCAATATGTGTCCCTGGTGCCACTGGCCGATGTCCCGATGAAATTTTTCACCGGATTTTCCCAGGCAGTGGGTGGAAGCGGGTTGCTCTGGATTGCCGCCCTTATCGGACTGCGATTGCTTTGGCTGGATGCGCGGCTGCGGGAGTTGCGATTCGCTCTGGTTGGTTTTGCCGTGGCCTCCGGGCTGGCCACCTGTCCCGGCTTCTATTTCCGGCCGCATTATTTTCTTTTGGCCCTGCCGGCCGTGGCGCTGCTCGCCGGTTGTGGCATCGGCGGCGCGGAATTGATTTACCGGAATCTCACCGGTTCCGCAACCTGGCGGAAGGCGTGGCCCGGCGCGGCGTTCGTGCTGATGGTGGCGGTGAGTGTTTGCCTCAACCGCCAGGTGTGGTTTGAATTGAAGCCGGCCCAGGCCAGTCGCGCGATCTACGGCTTCGACCTGTTTTCCCAGGCCCGATCCGCCGCCGCCTTTATCCGGACCAACACAGCGCCGGACGCGCGGGTGGCGGTGCTGGGTTCGGAACCGGAAATCTATTTTCTCTCACACCGGCGTTCGGCTACCAGCTACCTCTACACCTATGCACTGATGGAACCGCAGCCGTTTGCGCGCCGGATGCAACAGGAAATGATCGGCGAAATTGAATCGGCCCGGCCGGAATGCGTGGTTGTGGTCACATTCAATGACTCATGGATCAGTCGGCCGGAATCCGACCACGAAATCTTCGACTGGTGGAATTCCTACCGGACGAATTACTACCTGGCCCGCAGTTTTCCCATCACTCCCGCGCCGGAAGGCAGCGCCCTTTTGATTTACCAGCGAACATCAGCCGTGCCTCCCGTCAAAGCCGGCAATCCCCTATGACCGGAAAAAACCTTAGTCACCTCGATTGCATCGTCGCCGCGTTCATCAGCGTGGCGACCGTCTGGCTGCACTTCACCTTTCTGACGCATGCGGGCGGTCTGTGGCGCGACGAGGTGGCCGTGGCCAACATCTCCCGGCTGCCAACCTTGGAACAGACCTGGCAGGCACTGCCACATGATCATTGCCCCATCGTGTTTCCGGTTTTGGTGCGGCTCTGGACGATGTTGGGACCCGGCGCGACCGATGCCGGCCTGCGAATTCTGGGATTGGCTTGCGGGCTGTTGCTCCTGGCGGCGTTTTGGGCTGCCAGCCGAATGATGGGCCAGGGATGGCCGCTGCTTTCAGTGGCGCTCGCGGGGTTGAATTTCACCATCATCCGGTACGGTGATTCCATCCGCGCCTACGGACTGGCAACGGCGTGCATGGTGCTGGCGGTCGCATTGATCTGGCATTTCATGGAGGCACCGAACGCGCGGCGCGGATTGATGGCCGGGCTGGCGATGGTGTTGAGCGTGCAGTTGCTTTACCAGAATGCATTTTTTGTGCTGGCCATTGGCATGGCGGGCGCCGCGGTTTGTTTTCGTCGAAACCAGCCGCGCCACGCCGTGGCCATTTTAAGCTTCGGGGCGGCGGCCGCACTTTCCTTGCTGCCTTATATCTCTCCAATCGATCACGCCCAGAGCTGGTGGATCGTCAACAAAACGGGCATTACCTGGACTCTCTTTCTGAACCGGATGGTCGAAGCCACCGGGATTTTGGCCGGTGTCTGGCTGGTGCTCCCCATCATCGCCGCCTGGTCTGGCGCCAGTTATGCCCTGAAGCACCGTTCCCGCGAAACAACCGAAACGCAGCCGGATTTGCTTCTGTTCGCCAGTACGGCCCTGGTCATTGGATTGACCGGTTTTGGCATTTTCATCAAATTGACGGGCCTGCCCACGCAATGCTGGTATTACATTCCGGCGATGGGTTTTGCCGTGGTTTGTTGCGACGCCATTCTGCCGCGAATTCATCAACAGGCGCGCCTCGTCATATTGATGGTGGCGGTGATCGTCGGTTCGCTCGCTTTTTCGACGGCCATTCCCAATTTGAAATGGCGGCAAACCAACGGGGATTGGGTGGCCGCCGAGGTTTCGCAAAAGGCCGGTCCCAACGATCTCATTATTGTTCATCCCTGGTATTACGGCCTTACCTTCGCCTATTATTACCGGGGAACCGCACCCTGGACCACGCTCCCGCCGCTCGCAGACTACCGGTTCCATCGCTATGACCTGCTTAAAACCGAACTGCAATTGACCAACGCCATCGAACCGGTGCTGGACCAAGTAAAAACCACCCTCGCCTCCGGTCATCGCGTGTGGCTCGTTGGACAAATTCCAACGCCCCAATCCGGAGCGCCTCCGGCAGCTCTCCCGCCCGCCCCTCATGGCCCGCAAGGCTGGGCCGATCAACCGTATTCCGACGCCTGGGGCGCCCAACTCAGCTATTTCCTCATTCACCATATCACCAATGCCGTGCCCCTGATCGATGCCTCAACCAATTCCATCAATCCCATGGAAAACATGACGGTGATTCTGGTCAGCGGCTGGCACACACCAGCGCAAAACGGCCCGCCTTGAAGCATCGTGATAGTGCCCTAATTTGGTGGTAGGGCACGACATAAGGAGTGCTGGCCCAAACGACTCGTCACCTCGTCGCCTACCAATTAACGCAATGCCAGGATCGGCCCCGGCTTGACGTCCCCGTTTTCCACTGCGACCTTTCTCCCTGCTTGGCGCAAAACGCGACAGCGTCGGCGGCAAGCGATTTGTTCGCTGACATCACGCAGGCTCCCGCCGTGCAATCCCTCGTCCGGCGCCTGGAGCATGGCGGAGTGTTGTCCGGCGCCGGCGTCTGCCAGGCGGCCCAGCCGTTTCTTGCGGTTCTGCTTCAGAACCTTTTCCCAGGGCGTACCCTCATCCTCGTCGCGCCGGACCTGAAAACCCAGGAAAGTTTCCAGCAGGACATTGAAACCTGGCTGCGAGCTGAGTCCAAAGCCCAAAGTCCAAAGCCTGAAGTCAATAATCCCCAACTCCCAACTGCCAACTCCCAACTGCTTTTTTATCCCGCCTGGGAATCACTGCCGCACGAGGGCAAACTGCCCCATGCCGACACCATCAGCGACCGCCTCCAAACCCTGGTGGCCCTGGCCGACAATTCAAAATCGAAAACTCAAAACTCAAAACTCATAGTGACGAGCGTCACCGCCCTGCTCCAGCAAACTTTTCCGCCCGGCGAAATCCAAAAGCGCACGCGCCGGCTGGGACGCGGGGACAAAATCAATCCGCTGGATCTGATCGAATGGCTTGAAGAACAGGGTTACGAACCGGAGGCGCAAGTGACCCAAAAGGGCGACATCGCCCTGCGCGGCGGCATTCTGGATCTCTGGCCGCTGACCAGTCCCTGGCCGGTGCGGCTGGAATTCTTCGGCGATGAATTGGAATCGCTGCGCCACTTCGATCCGCTCACGCAAATCTCGCGCGAGGAAATCGTGGACGTTGCCATTCCACCGGGCGGTGAACTGGGAATCTTAAAACAGTGGCAGGTGACGGATGACCAGGAGCACGAAACCGGCATGGCATCCGGCCGGCAAAACCCTGTCACCCGTCACGGGTCACTCGTCACCCTTTTGGATTATCTGCCTTCCGGGACAATTTTTCTGCTCTGCGAACCGGAACAACTCGCCCTGCGCGCCGATGAATACGCGCAACAAATCCCCGCGGACGATCCCTTTTTCATTTCCTGGGAAACTTTCCGGACCGAACTGAATCGCCGCGGCATGACGCAACTGGACTTGAACGAGGAAGAAACCATCCCCTCACCCGGCCGGGAGGCCACCCTCTCCCCGCCGGGCGGGGAGAGGGACGGGGCGGGGAGCGCTCAGTTATTTTCTTCACTCGACCTTTACCATCCCCCGGCCGGGCGCGCGGTGGAATTGCCCATTGTCGAGGCCCAGCGCCGTGAGTTTTTCAATCAGCTCCATCGCTGGTTGCGGCAAGGCTACGCCGTGTACGTCTTCTGCAACAACGACGGCGAACGGCAGCGGTTCGGCGAGATTTGGGAGGAATCGGGCCCCGGGTCCGGCGTTTCGGATCCAGGAAAAGACCCCGCCGGCGCACAACCCCCAACCCCGGACCCCGGACCCCGGACGCGAATCGGTTCGCTCGCCCGCGGTTTCCTTTGCGACGATGCCAGACTCGTCATCGTCACCGACGCGGAGATTTTTGGGCGTTACAAAATCCAGCGTCCGCGCCGCTTGAAATCGCCGCACGCACTCGCCACCCGTTCCGCGCTCGACATCGATTTCACCGCTTTGGAGGAGGGCGACCTCGTCGTCCACCTCCAATACGGCATCGGCCGCTTTCTCGGCCTTAAAAACCTGCCCGCGAGTTCGCGAACCGAATCCCCGGATCCCGGACCCCGGACCCCGGATGCCGGCACCGAGTGCCTGGTCATCGAATACGCCCCGGCCCATTCCGGCGAGGAACCGCCAAAACTGTATGTGCCGGTGACCGAGGCGCATCTGGTCGGCAAATATGTCGGCGCGGGCAAGGCGCATCCGCCGTTGAACACGCTGGGGGGCACACGCTGGAAAAAGGCGAAGGAACAGGCCGAACGCGCCGTGCGCGACGTCGCCGCCGAACTGCTGCAAATCCAGGCCGTGCGCGAATCCCAACCCGGCCACGCCTTCAAGCCCGATGTCCCCTGGCAACGCGAGTTCGAAGGCGCCTTCATTTTTGAGGAAACGCCGGATCAATGGCGCGCGATTCAGGAAACCAAGTCCGACATGGAGAAGCCCAAGCCGATGGACCGGTTGATTTGCGGTGACGTCGGATTCGGCAAGACCGAGGTGGCGATCCGGGCGGCGTTCAAGGCTGTGATGGATGGCCGGCAGGTCGCCGTGCTCGTGCCCACGACCGTGCTGGCGCAGCAGCATTTCAACACCTTCCGGGAGCGCATGGCGGATTATCCGGTGCGCATCGAATTGCTCTCGCGTTTTCGGTCACGCCGCCAGCAACAGCGGGTCGTCCAGGACCTGGCCAACGGCGCCGTGGACATCGTCATCGGCACCCACCGGTTGATTCAAAACGACATCACCTTCAAGGACCTCGGCCTGGTGGTTATTGACGAGGAGCAGCGGTTCGGCGTGTTGCACAAGGAAAAGTTCAAGCGCCTGCGCACGCTGGTGGACGTCCTGACGCTCAGCGCCACGCCGATCCCCCGCACGCTTTACCTGGCCCTCACCGGTGCGCGCGACATGAGCACCATCCAGACGCCGCCGCACGACCGCCTGCCGGTCGAAACCATCGTCACCCAATTCGACGAGCGCGTCATACGCGATGCCATCCAGCGTGAACTGAACCGCGGCGGCCAGGTTTTTTTCCTGCACAACCGGGTGATGACGATTCAACTGACGGCCGACCGGTTGAAACGGCTGCTGCCGCACGCGCGCATCGTCGTCGGTCACGGCCAGATGGACGCGGATGAACTGGAGGAAGTGATGACCACATTTGTCAACGGCGAGGCGGACGTCCTGCTGTCCACCACCATCATCGAGAGCGGCCTGGACATTCCGAACGCGAACACCATCATCATCGACCGCGCCGACCGGTTCGGCCTGAGCGATTTGTATCAATTGCGCGGGCGCGTCGGGCGTTACAAACATCAGGCCTACGCGTATCTGCTGTTGCCGCGCCACGTGAGCCTGCTGACCGACGTGCGCAAACGCATCAGCGCCATCCGGCAATACTCCACGCTCGGCAGCGGCTTCAAAATCGCGATGCGCGACCTCGAAATCCGCGGCGCGGGCAATCTGCTCGGCGCGGAACAAAGCGGCCATATCACCGCCGTCGGCTTCGAACTTTATTGTCAGTTGCTCAAGCAAAGCGTTTCGTCGCTCAAGGGCGAGAAGGTGAAGCCGCGCGTGGAAGTGAGTGTGAAACTGGATTTTTTGGGTCAGTCCGTAGTCAGTAGTCAGCAGTCCGTAGCAACAGGCAACAAACGGTCGGCTACTGACTACGAACTGCTGACTGCTGGCTTGCCCCACGGCTACGTCACCGAACCGCAGCACCGCATCGAAATTTATCGCAAACTCGCGCAGGCAACGGACAAATCCGCGTTGGAAAATTTATGGAAGGAATTGCGCGACCGTTTCGGCCCGCCGCCACCGCCGGTGGAATTGCTGCTGCTGGCAGCCGAAGTGAAAATTCTGGCCGGCGAAAAAGCCGTGACGGTCATCGAAGTCAAGGATGACAAATTGATGCTGACGCGCCACGGCGATTTCATCACGCTCGGGGGAAAGTTCCCGCGTCTGACGAAGAAGGCGGCCGGGGCGCGTTTGAAGGAAATCAAGCGCCTGTTGCTGGCGATTTAAAATTCGGCGTTGCCGCGCGTGACAGGGACAGGCACTTTCTCCGCGGCAATGTTCGAATATGGCATTGAAAACGCTTCCGTTTCCAACCCCTTGAAGGGCCGGTTCAGACCGCCAATCTCAAAACCATGCCATTGAAGCGACTACCAAAACCCGGGGCAGAAACTGTCGCAGCGTTGATCGGCACCGCCTTCTCGGCGCTCCTGCTGGTTCTCATGGCGATGCACGCGGGACCTTTGTGGCGCGACGAAACCAACACCCTCAACATGGCGCGGATGCCTTCCCTGAAGGAACTCTGGAACAACCTGCCTTTCGAGTCGTTTCCGCCCCTCTGGCCGCTGCTGCTGCGCGGATGTGGTTTTCTCGGCCTGGTGAACAGTGACTTGACCATCCGCGTCCTGGGCTTGTGTGTGGGTCTTCTCTTCCTCGCTTTGTTGTGGTTATGTTCGCGCTGGCTGGGGGCGCGCGCGCCGATCCTGAGCATTGCGCTGCTGGGCAGCCTGCCGGCGTTCGTGTTTATCGTGGGGGCAAATCGGGCTTATGGCCTGGCGAGTTGCCTGCTGGTGCTCAGTTTCGGAATGATCTGGCGAATGATGCAGTTCCCGTCGAGGTCGCGGATTCTGGGGGCCGGGCTGGTCTGCCTTCTTTTCGCGCATTGCATCTATTTTGACGTGACCTTTCTGTGCGCGATGCTGGCCGGCGGGGCTGCGGTGACGGTTCGGCGGCGGCAGTGGAACACACTGTGGGCGCTGGCGGGGATTGGGCTCGTGTCGGGCTCGTCGCTGGCGGTATACCTGCCCATCATCCACCAGGGTGCAACTTACCTGCCGCTCATCCGGGAACCGTTTTTCAATGCCTCCACCATCTGGTATGGACTCTGCAATGCCCTGGCGGCCCAGAGCAGTGCCAACCCCGGTGGCGCCAGCGGCCCCCAAGCCTGGTTCTGGGTTGAAATCTGGGTTGAGTTGTTGTTGGGCGGATCGGTTGTGGCCGTCGTTATGCAATGGACCCGCGGCCGTCGGCTGCAGAACCCGGAAACTGCCGCCGCGACGCCGGTCCCGGTCCGCGCCGACCTGGCACTGTTCTGCGGGGTGAGCATGCTTTTGGGAATCGCGGGATGTTTCACTTTTCTGCTGAGGTTGCAGTCTTTCATGGAGCCGTGGTATTACATCGAACTCCTCGCTCTTTGCGCCATTTCGCTCGATGGAATATTGAGCGCGAACTGGCCGGCGCTGCGTCCCTGGGGATGGTTCCGGATCGGGTTCATGCTGGTGGTGATGAGCTGGGGATCAAGGTCGGCATGGGCGGAAGCCCATACCCGGCGGAGCAATGTGGACCTGATTGCCGCCGTTCTCGCTCAAAAGGCATCGGCCGGAGACCTCATCGTGGTGGAAAACATTTGGGAAGGAATCACCTTTGACCGGTATTATCGCGGACAAACCCGTTGGATGACCGTGCCTCCGATTGACTCACACAAGGTGCATCGGAACGACCTGATCTTGGAAAAAATGAACCAGCCGGAGGCGATGGCTCCGGTGTTGCGTGAGATCACCGGCACCTTGCGCCAGGGTAATAGTGTCTGGCTGGTGGGAAGTGTCCCCGTGGTGCGCCCGCAGCAATTGCCACCCATGCCGCCCCCGCCGCCGCCGGGGTTGCCGACCCAGTGGTGGTTGGGGTCGTATTTATATTGCTGGAACACGCAAGTGACGGTGCAACTGCTGGACCAGGCACGGCAGGAACAGGCCCAGAAAATTTCCGCGGCCGGGCCGGTGAGCTCCTTCGAAGACCTCTCCGTGATACGGTTCTCCGGCTACAAACCTGATGCGAAATGACCCGGTCGTTTCCTGCGGGAACCGGCTGCCGCAACACAGGATCCGGCGGGTATCAGGCACGTGAAGCTGGCGGCACCATGCCCGCCGGCAGAACACCCTGTGAAACCTTGAGTTGATCCGCGGCCGACTCGATTACCTGGAATCATTTCGTTCACGTGATGGCCTTGCCATCAATGCCGTGACTCGCCTCAATGAGGTAGCGCGGCCGGCGACGGCTTTCATCAAAGGTGCGCCAGAGATATTCACCCAGCACGCCCAGCATGATAAGCTGCACGCCCGACGTGATGAGCACCACGCATATCAGCGACGTCCAGCCTTCAATGGGAGCCTCGTAGAGAATACGCCGGATCACCAAAAACAGCGCATAGAGAAATCCCAGCGCCGCCGAACAGAATCCCAGCAACGACATCAGGCGGATGGGCACGTAGGAGAAACTGACAAAGGAATCCACCGCCAGTTTGATGCGTTTGAAAAAGGTCCACTTGGAAACCCCGGCCTGCCGCGCTTCCTTGGTGTAAACGATTTGCGCCTGCTCGAAACCCATCCACTGAACCAACGCCAGCAATGAGGTGTTTCGTTCCGGCGCCGCGCGCAGCGCATCCATCACGACGCGATCCATGAGCAGAAAATCAGCGCCCGTTTGCGGCAGCTCGGCAATGGCATAGCGGCGCATCAACAGGTAGTAGAGCCGGGCGAAAATCTTGTTCAACCGGCTTTCCCCCGCGCGCGCACCGCGCACCGCCCAAACCACTTTTGCGCCCGCGCGCCACTTGTCGACCAGCAACGGGATGGTTTCGGGCGGGTCCTGCAAATCGGCCGCCAGGATCACCGCCGCGTCGCCCGTGGCGTATTCCAAACCGGCGGTGAAGGCCTTGTGGCTGCCAAAATTGCGGGAAAAACGGAGCCATTTCACCCGTGAATCCTGCGCCGCGAATCCCCGCAGGATTTGGAGCGTGCGGTCACGGGAATGATCATCCACGAAAATGATTTCAATTTCCATCCCGAGCGCGTGCCAATCCAGGCGGACAATTCTTTCATAGAGCCGGGGCAGGCTCTGCTCTTCATTGAAAGCGGCAACGATGAGCGATAATTTATTCATGGGTTGGAACATCCGTTTGTTTCATCTGGCGCTCAAGTTGAAACAGGCGATCATTCAATTCGATGAGGTCGAGGCCAAGCTTGACGCGCACTGATTTGATTACGTCGGCGGCGCATTGCCGCGTCAAGCCATCCGTGGACACCTCGCACAGCCGCAGGACGCCGTCACCGGTCAGTACGTCCACACCCGCGTTGGGAACCAGATGTATGACGCGACCGGGGATTCGCCCGACGTACTTCGGCGAAGGCGTCACTTCTTCAGCTGATAAAACAAACAGCCGCCGGTTTTGATAAAAGGTAAAGGCGCCCGGATAAGGAAAGGTCAGCGCGCGAACCAGATTGAAAATCCGGCGTGTGGACTGGTTCCAATCAATCAACCCATCCGCCGGCGTGCGACTCGCGGTAAAGGAACCGGCGGCAAGGTTTTGCGGTTGGGGAGTTCCTTCACCCCGTCGCAGCAATTCGTGGCCCCGCCGCACCAATTCCACCGTCGCCGCGCAGATTTTCCCATAAAGTTGCGGCGCGGTTTCATTTGCCCCGATGGGGATGGGCTGTCGCAATAAAACATCACCGCCGTCCATTCGCTCTGAAATTTTGAAAAGGGTTGCCCCGGTTTCGCGCTCGTCGTTGATGATCGCCCAGTTCAATGGGGCGAAACCGCGATATTCCGGCAGCAGACTGTCATGCACCGCCCAGCAGCCGCGGGGAAAAATGGAATAAAAGGACCCGGGCAGGAGCACCCGCACCCCGACCGCGAACGCCGTTTCCGCCTGCAACTCCCGCGCCCAGCCATCCAGGCCCGGGTCGCGCATCAACTTCGTTTCACGGACCGGCAGGCCGCGGCCTTGCGCCAGCACGCGGATGGGCTCTTCAAAGCGTTCCCGTTCGTGGTCATCCTGCGTGAGACTCAGGACGCCAACCACATCCGCCCCGGATTCGATCAGCGCCTGAAGCGCAAGATAACCACGGCGCGTTCCCCCGATGAATAAGGTTCTCATGCTGTTGGCGCTTCGATCTTACCCGTTCCCCGCATGATGATATAGTCAAAGGGCCATTGTTTCACGGCCCGCAAAGTATGCACCGTGAGCGTTTCCCGAAACAATGTTTCCCATTTCAATAGCGTGCGAACGAACGCGCCGTTGTCGGAGCGGCGCAATAGCCGGCCAACCACATTTTTGTTTTGGGGCCAAAGCGCGTCAATGATGAAAATTTCCCCATCCGCCTTCAGCCTGAGACAAAATTGAACCAGCGCCGCCCTCGCCTGCTGATCATCCAGATGGTGCATCAGCCCCACGCCGATGATCCGGTCAAATTTCCGTTGCAGAAACGTCAGCTCCAGGGCGCTCCCCGCCTGAAAGCAATCGCCGCGTTTGCGCCGCGCGGCGGCAATGTAGCGCGGATTCAAATCCAAACCGGTGTAGTCTTCGTTTTCAAGGTAGTCGCGCAAAAAACCGGTGCCACACCCGACATCCAGATAGCTTTTGCCGGGAACAAAAAAATTTTCCCGCTTCAGTTCGCCCAGAAAAAGACGGTAATTCACGGTCAACAACCGCTGGATCAGTTCATAGGCGGCCGGATTTTCCTCGAGATACGAAAATAATTTCATGCCAGCGCCCGATCCAGTTGTTCCACGACCTGACGCTGCTCGTCCCCGGTCATTTGCGAATAGAGCGGCAGGCAAAGACATTGGTCACTGGCACGTTCGCTTTCCGGAAGATGCTGGGGGCCGTACATGCTGGCATAGCAGGGTTCACGGTGGATGGACATGATGCCGCGCCGCGTCGCAATGCCCGCATCCAGCAGTTGTTGCATGAGCCGGTCGCGCGTACTCGCGGTGGCCTCCCGCAGCCGCACCAGATAGGTCTGGTGGTTCCAGCGGGAATCCCCGGGTTCACGGAACAGTTCAAGTTTTTGAATGCGCGCCAGCTCGAGATCATAGTGCGCGGCCAGCGCCCGCCGACGCTGAATGATTCCCGCCAGACGCCCAAGTTGGGCCAATCCCAACGCGGCTTGAATATCGGTCAGCCGGTAATTATATCCCAGCTCCAAATACTCTTCGGTCACGACGGTGGCGGCCTGATGGCGTTCCCGGTCATTGACCGACATGCCGTGCTGGCGCAATCGCCGCAACCGCGTGTTCCATTCGTCATTGTTCGTCATGACCATTCCGCCATCGCCCGTGCTGATGATTTTTCGCGGATGGAAACTGAAGCAAACCAGCGGGGAAAAGCCATTGGAACCGATCGGCTGGCCGTGATACTCGCTGCCGAGCGCACAGGCCGCGTCTTCGAGCAGGGGCAGTCCGTGGCCTTTCGCGATGGCGCTGATGGCTTCCAGGTCGGCCGGCCGCCCCACTTGATGGATCACCATGATGGCCCGGGTGCGCGCGGTGATGGCTTCGGGAATTTTCCCGGGCGCCATGTTCAACGTCGCGGGATCAATGTCCACAAACACCGGTTTCGCTCCGCAATAACGGACCGCGTTGGCCGAGGCGATGAAACTATGCGGGGACAGGATGACTTCGTCGCCCGGACCGACCCCCAGGATTTTCAAGGCGAGATGCAAGGCCGCGGTGCAGGAGGAAACGGCAATGCCGTGGCGCGCGCCCACCGTCCGGGCCAGGGCGTTTTCAAATTCGGCCACGCGCGGTCCCTGGGTGATCCAGCCGCTGTGGATGGTTTCGGTGACCAGCGCAATTTCCGCCTCGCCCAGTTCCGGTTTGGCCAGCGGGATGGTTTGCATTTCACACCTCCCAGTTGCGCGCGGTCATCTGTTCCAGACAGCGCGGATTCGCCTGGTGCAGTTTGCGGAAATGATCCAGGGTCACCCGCAACCCGTCGCGCAAACTGGTTTGTGGTTTGAAAACAATGGCGGATCTTAACCTGGCGGTGTCCACCCAGAGCCGGGGAATATCCGCGGGGCGATCCGCTTCATAAGTGGGTTTCAAATCCACCCGCCCGGTGATTTCGAGCACCAGTTTTGCCAGTTCGTCCACGCGGGTTTCCTCGCCGTAACCCAGATTGACCAGCCCGCCCACCAGGGCGTCACATTCGGCAATCTTCACCAGGGTCTCCACGCAGTCCCGGACAAATAAAAAATCACGGGTGTACGATCCATTCCCGAAAATCACCGGCGGCAGACCCGACAGCGCGCGCAGCATGAAACGGGGAATCACTTCTCCGGTGTCACCGGCAAAATGCGAGCGCGGTCCATAATTGTTAAAGGGGCGAACACACACCGTCGGCACCTTGAAACCTTCAAAATAGGCGCGGGTGTAATGTTCGCCCGCCAGTTTGCTGCCGCCATAAACGGTCAATGGCCAGGTGGCCGTGGTTTCACGAATCGGAAAATCCATTGCCCGGCCGTAGACTTCCGAGGTGGATACATACACGAACCGCCGGACTTTCGCGGCGCGGGCGGCCTCCAGCATATGCAAGGTTCCCAGCGCATTGACCTGATGATTCTCCAGCGGGTTATGCAACGAATGACGCACCCCCAAGCAGGCCAGGTGGAAAACCACGCCGATGTCCTGGGACACGCGCCGGCACGTCGCCGCGTCCGTAATGTCGCCCTCAATGATTTCCAACTGCGGCGACCCGGCAACCGCGGCCAGATTGGCACGGCTGCCGTTTCGAAAATTGTCCAACACCACGACCGTCAGTCCGCGTTCGATCAGGTATTCAACCAGATGCGAACCGATGAAGCCGGCGCCACCGGCCACCAGGATTTTCTGACTGGTGAGATTCATGGATTGATCATGGATGCCGGATTTTCCACAACGACGACGTCGTCGGGCAGGTCGAGGCGGAGGATGCGTCCGGCCCTCGCGAGCAACCCGCCTCCGGGAGCGCGGCCGAAACGGTTGACGCAAGGACAGACGGTTGCGGCCCGACCGGGCACAGCCTTCGGGGTAATTCCCTGACGTTTCATAACGTGATCCAACTCCCGCTGGTCGCCAGACTTTCCTGCGCGGCGGCAAGAATTTTAACAATGCGCAATCCGGCCGGTCCGTCCGATTCCGGGGCATGGCGTTCCCGGATGCAATCCAGAAAATGCCTCGTTTCGCGCCGCAACGCCTCGGTGGAGTCGATATGGGGCGTGTACAGATCGCCGGTGCGGTAGCCGGCCAGAATCTGATGGGAATCCGCCACCGACCGGTCTTTCAGCACGAGTCCCTTGTCATAGATTTTGATGCGTTCGTCGGGACTTAAGTCGTCATAGACGAGCATTTTCTTGCTGCCCCCGATGATGATGCGCCGAATTTTTGCCGGGGCCAGCCAGTTTACATGAAAATGTGCGAGCGTCGTGTCATCGAATTTCAACGTGAGATAGGCGATGTTTTCGACACTGCTTCCGGCCACATGGCAGGCTCCGTGGGCCGAAACCTCGGTCGGCTTTTGCGGCAGCACGTAATCCATGATGCTCAAGTCATGCGGTGCCAGATCCCAAATCACGTTCACATCGTGCTGGAACAATCCCAGATTGACCCTCACCGAATCGAAGTAATAAATCCGCCCCAGCTCGCCGGTGGCGATCAACTCGCGAATTTTCCGCACCGCCCCGGTGAAAATGAAAGTATGATCCACCATCAGCGTCAGCCCCTTCTGGTCCGCCAGCGCAATCAACTCTTCGCATTCTGAAACGGTCTGCGCCATCGGCTTTTCAATGAGCACATGCTTGCCTGCCAGGAGGCACCGTTTGGCCAGCGGGTAATGGGTGCTCACGGGCGTGGCCAGGGCCACCGCCTGCAGCTTCGGATCGGCCAGCACTTTGGACAGATTGGACGCGGTCCGCGCCTGCGGATATCGTTCCCCGCAACGCTCGAGCCGTTGAGGGTCTTGATCCACCAGCCAGCGCAAATCGCCGTCCGTCTGATCGGAAAAGTTGCGCATGAGATGCGGCCCCCAATAACCACACCCGACGACTGCCAGGCCGATTTTTTTGCCGGTGTTGGTCATTTCTGTTTATTCCGTAAACAGGCGCAAGACACGTTGGACGCTAGTAAATCCAATCTGGCTAAGCAATACCCATTTGCCGGACCGGCGGAAATTTTCCCCGGCCGCATCCAAAAACCGACCGGAACCCGGCGAAAAAAAAAGCATGGTCCACCCCTGATTTCCGGAGCCCCGCGACGGGCGGACCGGCGTGTCACCCGATGTTACCAACTTTCGCTTGACGACCCGATAAAAGGTACTATTATCGCGATTATAAGCCAGTAAAGGAGTCATCGAATCGAAGTTGGTTCTGAAGCGGAAAGGATCGTGTATGAAAACGTTGTGTTCCTGGTTGAAAGGCGGGCCGTTTTCGGTTGTGTTTCTTGCCCTGTTGACAGGCGGCGGCGGGGTTTTCGCCCAAACCATTGATTCCAATCTCGTTCCTGTGATCACCGTCCAGGCGACCGAACCGGTTGCAACCTCGACCAATTCCGGTGTGTTCACCGTGTTCCGGGCGGGCAACACGAACGCGACCTTGAACGTGTGGTACGACCTCGGCGGCACGGCGTCCAACGGCGTGGATTACGCGCCGATTCCGCCGCATCTGGTCGAGATCGCTGCGGGCGCGACTTCCAACACCATCGTTATCACGCCGCTCACCAACACGCCATCGAGCGTCGCCCGGACCGTGGTCCTGCAACTGACAAATTCACCGCTGCTGAACCCCGTCAATTATGCAATCGGCTCACCCAGCGTGGCAGTGGTGTATGTGAAAAGCAATGGCGTGACCAACCTTCCACCGATCGTGAATATCATCACGCCCAACGACGGCGCCTTGTTTTATACGCCGACCAATATCCTGATTTTGGCCAGGGCCGTGGATCTGGACGGCTCCGTCACCAACGCCGAATTTTTCGCCGGCACGAATGATCTCGGCCAGGGGGTCAAGGTCGTTCTGGACCCTCCGGGGGTTAACGGAGTGGTCGGGTTGGTTTACCTGCTCAACTGGCTCAATCCATCACCCGGCAATTATCCCCTCACGGTGGTGGCCAGTGACAACGATGGCGCCTCGACCACGTCCGCGCCGGTTGACATTACGGTCCTGCAAGGTCCACCCACCAACCTTCCGCCCGTGGTGAGAATGATCAGTCCGGCCAACGGCTCTGTGTTTCATGCGCCCATCGATCTTCCGCTTTTTGCGTTTGCCAATGACCCGGACGGCTCGGTGGCTTCCGTTGAATTTTTTGCCGGGACCAACAGCCTCGGCTTCGGCCAGCACATCCCGGTTCCGGTCGCCGCCGGTGCGACCAGCACCGAACCGGTGCCACCCATTTTCCCGACCAATCTGTTTTTCCTGGTCTGGAGCAACGCGCCGATCGGCATTTATCCTCTGACGGCGGTGGCCACGGACAACGGCGGCGCTTCGACCACCTCCGCGCCTCCGGTCAACATCACCATTCTGCCGCCATTGCCGCCGCCCACCAACCGGCCGCCGATCGTGAGCATCGTAGCGACCGATCCGGTGGCGATTGAAGGCACCAATTGCTGGGTCTGGCCGGGCGAAACCAATTCCCCGCCGACTTGGGCTGCGTGGCCCACGGCGGTGTGCCGGTACTTCACCAACTGCGGTCCCAAGATCGCCACGTTCACCGTGCGCCGGTTTGG
>Ga0070731_10002643_pt1 | contig 16857 bp, 20 predicted proteins | sample Coa_R1_2_FD_66448 | JGI IMG/M metagenome (GOLD analysis project Ga0070731, IMG submission 66448) | Surface soil microbial communities from Centralia Pennsylvania, which are recovering from an underground coalmine fire - Coalmine... | ecosystem: Environmental > Terrestrial > Soil > Unclassified ...
CAGACGACGCTACGCTCCGTGCTCGGCCAGCACTCGCTCGACGAGCTGCTCTCCGAGCGCGAGAAGATCAACGCGATCCTGCAGGGGATCATCGACGAGCAGACCGCACCCTGGGGCATCAAGGTCTCGGTGGTCGAGGTCAAGGACGTCGAGATCCCGGCCGAAATGCAACGAGCGATGGCGCGCCAGGCCGAGGCCGAGCGGGAACGGCGAGCAAAGGTGATCAACGCCGAAGGCGAGTTCCAGGCCTCCGAGCGCCTGAAGGACGCCGCCCTCGTGATCGAGCAGCACCCGGTCGCGCTCCAGCTCCGCTACCTGCAGACGCTGCTCGAGCTCGGCTCGTCGCAGTCGACAACCATCGTCTTCCCGGCACCGATCGACCTGATCAAGCCGTTCCTCGAGCGGATGCCCGGGCCGCGCTCGATCACACCCCCCGCCGAGCCCGAGCGCCGGCAGGCGGCCTGACATGACGGCATAGCGAGCAGCTCGAAGACTTCACCACAGCGTCAGCTCCTCGCGGTACACACGCCGGCACGCCGCCTTGACCGTCCCGCGCGGCTGCCGGCGCCCGGTCGAGCACCTCCGCTCGGGCTGCGGGCCGAGCAGCTGCGCCGCCGGTGCCCCTCGTAACCGTCCGGCCAGCAGGCCACCGGGGGTACGGACCACGGGTTTCCGGGATGCGACTGCCGGGCTCGCGCAGGGACGATCCCCGCCATGACAACCGCAATCATCGGTGTCGGCAACCTGGGAGGCACGGTAGCCAGGCACCTCGTAGGCGGCGGCGAGTCCGTCGTCCTGGCCGCAAAGGACGAAGCACGTGCACAGGCACTCGCGGATGAGCTGGGTCCGAACGCGAGCGCTGCCTCGGTGGAAGACGCGATCGCGGGCTCAGACGTCGTCATTCTCGCAACCTGGCTCGACCAGACAAAGGAGCTGGTGCCCGCTCGAACCCGCCTGCTCGAGGGCAAGGTCGTGGTCGATCCCTCGAACCCGATCGGCTTCGAGAACGGGCAGATGATCCGGACGCTGCCGGAAGCACAATCGTCCGGCTCCGTCGTCGCCGCCCTCCTGCCCACGGGAGCGCACTACGTGAAGGCGTTCGGCACGCTCGGCGCCGTCGAGCAGCTCGCGACGAGCGCGAATCGCGAGCCGCGGGTCGTTCTCTTCTACGCCACCGACGACGTTGCCGCGGAGGCGGCCGCGCAACGCCTGATCAGGGCGGCCGGCTTCGAGCCGTTCAAGGTCGGAGGCCTCTCCGACGCAGGTCGGATCGAGGGCCCCGACGGAGAGTTCCAGGGACGGATCTTCGATCTCGACGAGGCGCGCGCCGCCGTCGCGACCGACGGAGTGAAGGCATGAGCGCAACCGACACCGCCACGCTGCCCGACTACGCGCCGATTCCGCGTGCGGCGTTGGGGCCGGCGCTGAACGAACGGGGCTACTGCGTCGGCCGGGTCGAGCGGAACCTGTACTACGTCACAGACGGCACCTACATGTGCGCGTTCCTGACGACCTCCGACGGCGTCGTCGTCCTCGACGCGCCGCCGACGCTCGGCAACAACATCCAGCGCGCGATCGACGAGATCGCAGCCGCCAACGGCACGAGCAACAAGGTCACGTACCTGATCTACTCCCACCACCACGCAGACCACGTCGGCGCCGCGTCCCTGTTCGACAAGAACGTGACCCGGATCGGCCATGAAGAAACCCGGCGGCTGCTGCTGCGCGACGACGACCCCGCCCGGCCGCCGAACGAAGAAACCTTCCAAGACCGACGCACGCTCGAGCTCGGCGGCGAACGGATCGACCTCGCCTTCCACGGCCCCAACCACTCCCCCGACAACATCATCATCCACCTCCCCGACCACGACACACTCATGTTCGTCGACATCGTCAACCCCGGCTGGGCCCCCATCTACCAGTCCAACCTCACGGAAGACATCCCCGGCTACCTCGAAGCACCCGCAAACGCGCTCGCCTACGCCTGGAAACACTTCATCGGCGGTCACATGGGCCGAGTCGGCACCCGCGACGACCTCACGCTCCACCAGCACTACATGACCGACATCGCCGACAACTCCCGCCACGCGATCGACACAGTCGACCCCAGCCCCTACTTCGCCAAATACGGCGACAACGTCTGGGCCGGCCTCAAGGGCTACCTCGACGAGATCGCCCGCACCGCCGCCGCACCCGTGATCGACAAATACACCGGCGTCCTCGCCGCCGCTGACGTCTTCACCGAAAGCACCACCTTCCAGGTCATGCAATCAATCCGCCTCGACCTCGGCCACGGCTCGCAAGTACACCCCTAGGCGATGGCCAGCGATGCGATAGCCGAGCAGGTCGTCCACGAGGGCGGGGCGAGCGGGCGCCTTCGCTGGCTCGCGCTCGCGGTAATCGGCATCGCGCAGCTGATGGTCGTGCTCGACCTGACGGTGATGAACGTCGCGTTGCCGTCGGCGCAGCAGGCGCTGAACTTTACGACCGCCGATCGGCAGTGGGTCGTCACCGCCTACACGCTGGCGTTCGGCAGCCTTCTGCTTGCGGGGGGCAGGCTCGCTGACCTGCTCGGTCGGAAGACGACGTTCCTCGTCGGCCTGGTCGGCTTCGCGGGCGTCTCGGCCGTGGGCGGCGCTTCGGTCGACTTCGCCATGCTCGTGGCGGCACGGGCCTGCCAAGGGGCATTCGCGGCACTGCTCGTTCCGTCGGCGCTCTCGCTGCTGACGACGACGTTCACCGTTCCGAAGGAGCGGGCGAGGGCGTTCGGCGTGTTCGGCGCGATCGCGACGGCCGGCGGTGCGATCGGCCTGCTGATCGGCGGCTCGCTGACCGAGTACCTCTCGTGGCGCTGGACGCTCTATGTCAACCTCGTCTTCGCGGGGATCGCCTTCGTCGGCGGATCGATCCTGTTGACTCGGCAGCCGGCGCCGGTCAAGCCTCGATTCGACATTCCCGGCGTGGTGCTCTCGTCCGGCGGCATGTTCTGTGTCGTCTACGGATTCGGGAACGCCGCGACCCACGGCTGGCGGAGTCCGTCCACCTGGGGTTTCCTCGTCGCCGGAACCGTGTTGCTCGCGCTGTTCGCGTTCTGGATGACTCGTGCGACTCACCCGCTGCTGCCTCCCTCGGTGGTGCTGAATCGCGACCGGGCGGGGGCCTACGTCGCGGTGTTGTTCGCCTCGCTGTGCCTGTTCGCCACCTTCCTCTTCCTGACCTACTACCTGCAGCGCACGCTGAACTTCTCGCCCGTCAAGACCGGCCTGGCGTTCCTGCCGATCTCGGCCAGCCTGGCGCTCGCCGCCAACGTCTCGACGATCGTCCTGATGCCGAGAGTCGGGCCACGACCGCTCGCGCCCGCAGGACTGGCGGTCGGCGCGGGGGCTCTGGCGTGGCTCGCACAGCTCGGTCCGCACACCGGCTACGCCGGAGGGGTGCTCGGCCCGCTGATCGTGATCGGACTCGGCCTGGGCATGGTGATCGCGCCGTCGATCAACGCAGGAACCTACGGCGTGGCGCCGCAAGACGCCGGGGTCGCGTCAGCGACCGTCACCGTCGGACAACAACTCGGCGCGTCGATCGGCACCTCGCTCCTGAACACGATCTTCGCGAGCGCGGTTGCCTCCTACCTCGTGGCGCACGCATCGTTGGGGCGAGCCGCGAACGCACTCGCGAGCGCCCACGGCTACGACACCGCCTTCTGGTGGGCGACCGGGATCGCGGCGGCCGGAGCTGTGGTGACGGGTCTCTTGTTCCAATCCGGGCCCCTAGCCAACCCGCAAGCTCCAGTGAGGTGACTCCCATGGCAAGTGCACCGATCCGCGATCCGTTCGGCGACCACCTGCTCACGCCCCAGAACGCGGCGCTGTTCCTGATCGACTACCAGCCCTCGCAGTTCGCGGCGGTCCGGTCGATGGACGCCGACCTGCTGCGCGAGAACATCGTCTCGACCGTGAAGATCGCAAAGGCGTTCGGCGTGCCGATCGTCCACTCGACGGTCAACGTCGCTACGGGACGCGGACAGCCGACCGTGCCGGAACTGGCCGCGCTGCTCGAGGACAACCCGCCGATCGACCGCACGACCCTCAACGCGTGGGAGGACGCCGACTTCCTCGCCGCGGTGCGCGCCACCGGGCGACGCAAACTGATCGCCTGCGCGCTCTGGACCGAGATCTGCTTGACCTTCCCCGCTCTCGATGCACTGCGGGAGGGCTACGACGTGTACCCGGTCGTCGACGCCGTCGGCGGCACCTCCGAGGAGGCCCATCGCGCGGGCCTCGAACGGATCGTCCAGGCGGGAGGCCGTCCGATCAGTTGGGTCGCGCTCGCCTGCGAGCTCCAGCGTGACTGGGCCCGCGAGGATACGGTCGCCGACGTGATCGAGATCGTGCTGACCGAGCGTCTGCTCCGCGCCTGACGGTAGCCGCGGTCGCCGAGCCGACTGGACGCGACTCCGCCACTGCCGTCGCCGCCGCTCCGGTACTGCAGTCCTCGCGCCTGGCCTCGCCGGCGAGGCCGGTCCGGAATATTTGATCAATCAAGAATGTTGGAATGGGCGACTGATGACGCGCGACAAGAAGATCGGGTTCCTCTCCTTCGGCGCCTGGCACCCAGGCGGCGGGCTGACGCACACAGGGGCGGAGGCGCTCCTGCAGACGGTGGAGCTCGCGATTGCGGCCGAGGAAATCGGGATCGACGGGGCTTTCGTCCGCGTCCACCACTTCGCCCGCCAGCTCTCCTCCCCCTTCCCGCTCCTCGCAGCGATCGGCGTCAAGACGAGCCGGATCGAGATCGGCACCGGCGTCATCGACATGCGCTACGAGAACCCGCTCTACATGGCCGAGACCGCCGCCGCGGCCGACCTACTCGCCGGCGGGCGGCTCCAGCTCGGCGTCAGTCGTGGCTCGCCCGAACCGGCCTGGCACGGTGCCGAAGCGTTCGGCTACTCGGTCGATCCCGACGAGGCGCGCGAAAAGGCCGCCCTCTTCCGGTCGGCGATCGCCGGCGCTGGCGTCGTCGCCGCCGACACCGGCGGCCATCCGGCGAGCACGATGCTCGCCGTGCAGCCGCAGTCGCCGGGCCTCGGCGACCGGATCTGGTGGGGCTCCGGGACCCGCGCGAGCGCCGCCTGGGCGGGCCAACAGGGGATGAACCTGATGAGCTCCACCCTGCTGCTCGAGGACACCCGTGTGCCGTTCGACCAGCTCCAGGCCGAGCAGATCGAACTCTTCCGCGAATCGTGGTCGAAAGCCCGCCACGCCCGGGAGCCCCGCGTCTCGGTCAGCCGCAGCGTGATTCCGATCACCTCCGACCTCGACCGGCGACTCTTCGGCGCCGACGCAAACGAGGATCAGGTCGGCTGGCTCGACGGCGCGATCAGCCGCTTCGGCCGCAGCTACACCGGAGAGCCCGACGAGATCGCCGACGAGCTCGCGAAGGACGCCGCCGTTCAGGCCGCCGACACGGTCCTCCTGACCGTGCCGAGCCAGCTCGGCGTCGACTACAACGCCGCGATGCTCGAGACGATCGCCCGCGAGATCGCACCCGCACTCGGTTGGAGCCCGAAGCGCCTCCCCGACCCAGTCCGATGACCGGCGAGATCAGCCCGGAATCGGCGTCGTTATTTGCACGACCAGCAGACTGAGGAAGCCGTTCATGGGGTGGGCCATGATCGTGCCGATGTGCAAGATTGCGTGTGTTGCGTCGTCTCCGGCCATTGGCGGTTCGCTTGGCAGTCCGGCTCAGTGACCGGTGCTCGCGTTTGACCGGGTTCACTCGATTGTGGCGGCGAGTTGCGGGCTGCGCGGGGCTTGCTGCTTTCCTGACCCTCGGCGCCGGGCACGCCGCTCTTGCTGGTGGCCCATTCGGCTGGTTCGTCCCGAGGCCTGCCCCGGCGGGTTGGAGGCATCTGAGCCTGCCTGAGAACGGCGCGGTGTTGTCGTACCCGCCGTCGCTGAAGCAGATCCCGAGCGACACCGGCTCGGTCTCTGTCGAGCGCGAAGACGGAAAGGGGGACGTGCTCGCTTACCTGAACGCGACGCCGCAGCAGGGGTCGGAGATGCTCTCCACTTGGCCGTCATTCCGGGTCGAACACCATCTCGAAGAGGACGATGTGTCGGTTCAGCTCGTTGCCAAGGCGACAAACCTCGACTTCCGGGGTGGCAAGGGTTCGTGCGTGATCGACGATTACGTGACGCCGGTGCAGTACAACAGCTATCGCGAGATCGCATGCTTCGTCGTCGGCCACCGCGCCAGTAGCGTTTTGATCGCCGCAGGGCCGACGTCGGGCTGGCAAAGCGTCGCCGCCGAGCTCGAACGTGCGGTGGCCGCTTACGAGGTGCAGTAGGTCGTGGTCGCGTCGGCCGAAGACGCCGGTAAACGACGCCACCTCGGGCGCGAGTGAGTCGAGGCCGAGCGGCCGCAGATACAGGAAAAACCACGCAGACAACTCGAGGGGGACGGCCGGGTTGCGTGGCGGTCCCCCTCGGATCAAACGACGAGAAGGGACGCGGCTGCGGTGTCCGCGCCACTCACCGCCGCCGAGAAGGCTGCACCAGACCAAGGCTCCGGTTCAACCCACACTTAGGCTAGGCCGCTGCTCCTCGCGTGCTGTGACCGTCTGTATGACGCGGAAACGCGCGAGAGGGCGTCGCTCGCAGCGGATTGATTGGCCTCGTCCGGCACTCTCCCGTCGTCTCGGTTCGGACGGACGAGAGGCAGGGCGACGGTGAAGGTCGAGCCGGCGCCGTACTGCGACGTCATCGTGAGCTCGCCGCCCATCTGCTGGACGAGTTCGTCGCGGGTGATCACCTAGCCGCGGACGGTCTCCTCGTTCAGCACCTCAACCCCATAGCGAAAGAGGGTCGCCTTGATCGATGAAGCGCTGGTTCCCCAACGCGAAGGTGACCGCACTCTTCTCAGCTCGCGGCCGCGCGACCGCTGTCAAGCAGCAGCGCGGGGCAGCAAGAGAGTCGGTGCGTGCGGCCGTCGTCAGGTGATACGGAGTGGACCTGGCACTGCCCGTCGCCGCGCGAGGGCCAAGGTTGTGATCGAGAGGACGGCGCCGCAGAGGGCGGCGAGGCTGGCGCTGCTTGCGATGAGCAGGCCTGACGCGAGGGAGAAGTTGATCGCGATGTCCTTGCCGACGCCGAGCGTCAGCAGGATGGCGGCGGTCGCGCCGACGCTGGCGACGAGGCCGCCGGCGGTGATCGGTACGACGCCTGCGGCAGCGCTCAGGCAGAGCACACAGAGCGCCGTGGTCGGCGAGAAGCGGAAGCCGAGTGCGCTCAGCAGCAGCGTGCTGCCGAGCGCACGCGTGATCCAGCAGCCGAGCAGGTAGAGGCCGGCGATGCTCGCGCTCCCTCGTCCGTGGGTCGTTCTGTGTGCGGAAACGTGGCCGGCGACCGTTCGCAGGTGTCGGCTACGGCGAAGGAGCGGCAGACGGACTAGGCGGGCGCTCGCGAGCAAGAGGACGCAGCAGCCGATGCCGAACGCAACGACGACCAGTAGCGGGCCGCGGAGATTTGACGCGCTGGTCGCGGTGGCAGAGATCGAGAGCGGCAGCATCGCGACCGCGTCGACCATGCCCAGCGAGACGATCGAGAGCACGATCGCCTCGATGCTGACGCGGATGCCTCCCAGCCGCCGCAGCGTTCCGATTTTGATCAGATAGTCGAGTCGAAACGGCAGCACGATGCCGCTCGCGGCAGCCGCCCCGACCGAGGCCAGGCAGCGGGCCTGGCCAGGGCGCTCGCTGGGGGGGAAGAGCCTCCGCCAACCGCGGGCACGCACGACGAAGCTGACGAAATAGCAGACCACGGCTACGGCGACGAGCAGCATGCGCGCGTGCGCAAGCGGCCAGCTCGCGCCCGTTAGCCGCCTGGCGAGCAGCACGGAGGCAAGAAGCGTGACCGTGGCGAACACCACGCCGGCCACGAGCCGCCGCCGCCCAGCCATCCGCCCAAGGCAGAGCCCGAGCTGATGTCGGATCGTCGTCACATCAGTGCTTCGTGCCGCCGCCGCCCACCATCATTGGGCGCGCTGCCCGGTGCGGATCCCGGGCGGCCGGGCCCCGGCCCGGCCGGGCCTGGCGGCACCACGCAGCCGCTCGAGCACGTGGCGCAAACGCTTTCTCATGGTGTTCCCTTTCCGTTTGGCCCCCAAGAGAAGAGAACGGCGGGCTCGTGCGAGGGCGGGAACACGGGAACGCTACGTACAGGGTAGCCGCGAATCGCCCGCCGCGAACCGCAACCGCTCTGGCTCGGTCCTCTTATCCAACGAGCAACCGCACTGCACCCTCTCGGTCCGTTACCCCGAGGCGCCCTCGTCTGCCTCGCTCGCGGTCATGAGCGCGTCCACGACGTCTGCTTGGCTGCGCTCGGGCGCGTCGTTCCAGGCAGCAAGCGAGTCGGCATCGACGACACGCCCGAGCAATGCGCACGCGGCGGCAAGGTCGATTATCGTCACGGCCTCGCCGTGCCGGCCGGCGCCGTCTTCGACGGCGGCCACGAGTGCACCGAGGAGCGACCAACTGACCGCGGCCTCGCTCCACGGCTTGACTGGCGCACCGTTCACCGAACGCGCATCCCCGAACTGCGACCACCCCGTGCTGACGAAGCGGCAAGCCTCCACGAGCAGCCTGCGCCCCTCCGAGTGACGATCAGATCCAGTTTCCATCTCTCCTCCCAGCCCGCTTCTGAAATGAACAGCGCCCGACAGGAAGGAGAAGCGGCAGGGCGACCAGACGGACGGTGGTTTGCTCAAACCCTCTCCCTTCGCGGCCAAACCAAACACGCCGAGGCTCGAGCGGTTCAGGTTGCCCCACCTCCGATTGGTTCCAGCCGTCGCCCGAGCAGGAGAAACCCGGGGCTTACCGGCCGCTTGGCGACTGTGAGTTTCGGCCTCTGCGGAGAAGTCGGCGAAGCCAGCCGCGACCCCGAGCTTAGCTTCGCTCCTCGAGCCCGACTGCTTCGCGCAGGTCGCGGATGTCATTTTCGAGATCGGCGTCGTCCTGGGCGATGTGGTCCATGAGATCGGCGAGCCCGTCGGCGAGTGCGTCCAGCTTGACGTGGACGGCACGCTCGCCGCGGCGCTGGGTGTTTTGGAGCAACGCCACGAGCAGGAAGGTGATGATGGTCGTGATCGTGTTGATGATCAGTTGCCAGGTGTTCAGGCCGTTCAGTAGGAAGTAGCTCGGGGCCCAAAGCGCGACCAGCAGAACACACGCGACAAAGAACACGGCGCGGCCGGCGAAGTCCGCCATCCAGCCGGCAAACCGGTCGAAGGCCGAGCGCTGCTCGTCCCCGGAGGCCCACCTGCCTGCCGATGAATGCTTTCTCGTCATCCCCTGGAGAACGCGCGCGGGTCGGAAACGGTTGCGGAACGTGCGCCGTGAGGCATACCGTCGAAACGCTCGACCCACCCGCAGCTCGCGGCATGGGCACGGACGACTAGCGTTTGATCCGGTCTACCGTTTTGTGTGCAGCGTCCGCAGCGAGCTTGCGGAGGCGCGGATCGGTCGTCACGTCACGCGCCTTACTGTAAAGCTCGCGCGCCCGGTCGCTGCGGGCGAGCTCCACTGCGGCCAGCGCCCCGGTGAACAACAGCTCGCGACCACGCTTGCTCTTCGCGGCGAGCAACACCGCTTTCAGCAGCCAAGGCACGCGGGCAGCTTACCGAGGTCTGGACGTAGAATCCTGCCCATCGTGACCGGGCGGATGCTGTGCATGCCAGGGCCCGTCGCCGAGTCGTCCGCATTGAGTGGAGCTCGATGAGAATGTCGATCCCGTCGTCTCGGTGAGCGAAGCCTGTGGCGGTCAAATACAAGGTGACCGGCGAATTTGCGCAAAGCGTGACCTGTCAGCTCGATCCGGATCAGTCCGTCTTCGCAAATGCGGACAAGTTCCGATGGAAGACCACGAACGTCTCGATCGAGACGCGGCTCTCGTCTCCAGGAGGCGCACAGCAGGCTGAGAAGAAGGGTGCCGGCCTCTTTGGCGCTGCCTTGGCGACCACCGCTGAGGTTGGCAAGCGGGCGCTTGCCGGTCAGAGCCTCGCCTTCCAGTGGTTTCGTCCCTCCGGTGGTTCTGGACTGGTGGCGTTCGCCGGGGAGCTACCAGGACAGGTGCGCGCCCTCGAGCTCGACGGGACACTCGGTTGGTTTGCGGAGCGTGGCGCCTTCGTCTGCGCCGAAGGAACCGTGGGGTTCGATATCGCGTTCACCGGGCTCGGGCTCGGACGCAAGGCGGGACAGGGCTTCGTGTTGCAGCATTTCACCGGGTCCGGCACGCTCCTTGTCGCCGGCGGCGGCAGCTTGATCGAGCTCGACCTCGCGAGCTACGGCGGCAAGCTGCAGGTGCACGCAGGCGCAGTCGCGGCCTTCGCAGACACCGTGACCTTTGGCGTCGAGCGTGTCGGCGGGCTGAACGCGCAAACGGCGATGACGGCGATGTTCGGTGGGCAGGGCCTGTACCTCGTCACCCTGACGGGCTCGGGCCCGGTGCTCCTGCAGACCACGCTGCACCACACAATGGTCGCCGAGCAGGAACGTGAGGATGACGAACGACACGGGCTGGCCGGCGGTTTCCTCGACAGGCTCTGAGAAAGGAGCACGACGACGATGGCTCTGTTCGACAAAGTAAAGGCACAAGCGGAACAGGTTGCCCAGAGGGCGCAAGAAGTTGGCAAGGCCGGCCAAGCGAAGCTCGACCAGGCGCAAGCAAAACGACAGGAAGACTCCCTTCTGCGCGACCTCGGCGCCGCCGTCTACGCCGAACGCACTCGACAGGCCGGCGCTGACAGTGCGAGCGAGATCGATCGGCTGATCGCCGAGATCACGAGCCTGCGCACCGAACAAGCGCCACTCGCGGAAACGGGCAATCCGACGGAGGCGGCGCCGACCGGCGACTTCAAACTCGACTGAGCCTCGCCGAGCACGGGTCGCGGTCGGGTCGGTGTCCGAGCCGAGGCGCCGAAAAGCTCAGGTTGTGCCGCTGCGGCCGTCATGCCGCCAGCGTCGGCGGCGTTTCGGTTCCGGTTGGTCGCCGAGTGCGTGCGCGCCGCTGAGGATGTCGTCGGGGATCAGGTTGGTGAGGTCGGCGTGGCTTGCGTCGGGGCGTCCGGCGATGCGAAGCGCGTGCGCATTCAGGGCCTGCTCGAAGAGCGTGCGTGCGTAGCGGGCGTTTCCGAACCGCTCATCGCGTTTGGCGCCGTCGAGGATGCCTCGCAGTGCGGCGCGGGCTTGGTCGTCGAGGCGATAGTCGTTCTCGCCGGCGAACTTGTCTGTGATCGCGACGAGCTCGTCCGTCGAGTAGTCGGGGAAGGCGATCTCGCGCGAGAAGCGCGACCGGAGACCGGGGTTCGACTCGAGGAACGTCCGCATGGGCGCCGGGTAGCCGGCGACGATCACAACCAGTCTGTGCCGGTAGTCCTCCATCCGCTTCAGCAGCGTTTCGATCGCCTCCGGACCGAAGTCGTGGCGAAGATCGCCCCGCGCGAGCGCGTAGGCCTCGTCGATGAAGAGCACGCCGTCGAGTGCGCGCTGCACCGCGCGCTCGGTCTTGATCGCGGTCCAGCCGACGTACTCGCCGACGAGGCCGGCTCGGTCGACCTCGACGAGGTGGCCGCGCTTCAGCAGTCCCATCGCCCGGTACGTCTCCGCGAGCAGGCGGGCGACGGTGGTCTTGCCGGTTCCCGGGTTGCCGAGGAACACGAGGTGCTGGCTGGTCGCGACCTCGCCGAGGCCGTGCTGCTGACGCCGTGCCTGCACTTCGAGGAACGCAAGCAACGCCTGCACCTGCTCCTTCACGGTGTCGAGCCCGATCAGCCCCTCGAGCTCCGCTTGCAGCGTCGCGAGCTCACGCGCCTGCTCCGGCTTGCGGGCGATGAACTGCTCGACCAGCTCGTCGCCTACCGTCTGGCGGACACGCTCACCGAGCGCGCGCAGGGCATCCGCGGCCTCCTCGAGCGGGTTTCGGCCAGACGACACGCCCTTGACGGTACTCGCGCGCCCGACCTCGGCGCGGTTCGCTACGGCGGCTGGCATTGATCGGCGTTGCGCTCGACGCAGTCGACAGACGCCGTTTAGGGAAGGTCGGGAATCAGCCCCTGACCGTGCAGGAGTTCGCGCGCCTCGGCGAGGTTGAGGTCGTCGGGTGGGACGACCAGGTCGGACGCTCCCAAGTGGGCGTGGTCGAGCTGGTGGCCGGAGCTGCGGACGAGCTCGTGCAGTGCTCGTAGCGTCGCCTGGAGTTCCTGCTCGTCGCCGGTCTGGACGGCGCGTTCGGTGCCGGCGTCGAGCTCGTCGATGCGGGCGCGCAGAGCGTCGTCGACCTGCCATTGCCCTTCGCCCATCAGACGAACGATCACGACGGCCCGCCGAGCCCCTTCGGCGGTGCGGCGCCCTGACCAAGGTCGGCCTTCAGCTTGGCAAGCTCGTCGTCGACCTGGCCCGCTTGTTGCACCTGCGCGAGCTGCCGGTCGAGGTCGTCGCCCTGCGCCGTGTAGTCCTCGAGTGCGCCCGACGTCGTCAGCTCGTCGACCGCGGCCGCGCGGGCTTGCAGCTGCTCGGTCTTGTCCTGGGCACGCTGGATTGAAAGCCCGACGTCGGCCATGTGCTCGCCAATGCCGGTGGCGGCCTCGCCGATCTTGACCTGCGCCTCGGCGGCCGAGTACTGCGCCTTGATCACCTCCTTCTGCGTCCGGAACGCCTCTACCTTCGCCTGCAACGCCTTCTCGCCGTCAATCAGCTTCTGCTCCTGCGCATCAAGCTGCTGACTCTGCTGGTTGATCGGATCGAGCTGGCCCTGCAAACCCGCCTTCCGTTGCAGCGCCTCGCGGGCAAGGTCCTCGCGGCCGGCCTGCAGCGCCTCGCGCGCCTGGCCGTCGAGCTTGCCGATCTGCTCCTGCATCGAGGTCGACTGCAGCAGCAGCCGCTGCTTCGCGGTCGCCAAGTCGGCGATCCCGCGCTTCACGTTCTGCAGCTGGACGAGCTGCTGCTCGTAGCTGTAGTCGAGCGTCTCCTCCGGGTTCTCCGCCCGATCCAAAAGCTTCGAAGCCTTCGCCTTCGCGATCAACGACGCACGATCAACAAGACCCGGCACAACAATCCTCCCAACCTCGACAACGACGACCGAACACTAATCCCGCCGCGCCCGTTGGAGTAGATCCGGGTCAGCGCAAGGCGGCTAGCCGCGGTGAGGCGACCGGCGTCATGTCGTGATTTAAGGCGGCGGCTACGCGCGGAGCCGGGAGTCGCACACCGCGCGCAGCAGCCAGACGGCCGCGAGGAACACGGCGACGAACGACGGCAGCAGGATCCCGAAGATCGTCGCGTAGAGAGCCGGCGTCGAGCCCCTGAAGACCGGCGTCGCCTCCAGCGCCACGCCGGCCACGATCAGCGCGAAGACCCGCCGGCTAAGCGACGCCGGTGCGAGCCAGGGGAAGCGCGCGTCGACCCAGAGGGCGAGCAGGCCCGCGCCGATGAGAACTGCAGGCATGAAGAGAGACGCCACCAGGTCATCGTGGCGGAGCAGCGCCGCTTGACACCACCCTCCAAGGGTGGTTCCTCAGGGCGCTTGACTCGTCTTACGAACAGCTGCTGCTGACGCGCCGGTACAGAGTCTTGGCCGCCGTCGTGACGGGATCGTTGGGATGCGCGCTCGTCGTGGCGTCTCCGACGAGCAGGAGGCAGCGGCCTGCCGTGAAGAAGAGGTTGACCGCGGCTCCGGGCCGCCCTTTGGCCGTCGCGGTGAACCCCTGAGCCCCGGCCAGGCCCGGGACGGCAAAGCGCTGAATCGTCGCCCCGCTCCCCTGCGCAGCGATCGCGCCCGAAAGCTGGTAGGCAAGCAGCCGTTTCGCGCCGGACGGCGACTCGAGGACGATCCCGATCGAGAGTCCGGCCGCGCCTTTGTTCGCGCCCGTTCCGGCTTCCTGCTGAGCGGCCCCCGCTACGAAACCGTCGCTCCGGAACGCGGCCAGATCCTTCTTCTCCGCGCTCGCGTCACCAGCGTCGCTCTCGGCTGCGAAGTCCTCGGCCGAGGTGGCCGACCGCGACTTCCCGCTCGCCGCGAAGCCGGGCATCTCGCCGGAACGCAGCAGGAGCGACGTCGCCGACGGCCCGGCCGCGAACCCTGGCGACGCAACCCCGACGAAGCAGGCCAGCGCCAGCAAGCCAACTCCGCGCCCACCCCTCACGCGGTCACCCTAACCAAGCGACGCACGGGCACATGCGGAGCGAACCGCGGGAAGGCTCGAAACCGCTCCCGCCGGGTGGCTCGAGCGGCAGGTCGCAGCGTTTTCGATCGATAGGGTGTCACTCAGGCGCTCAAAGACGGGGAATGACTTCCTGCGCGGTGAGGCGAAGTATCTCTTCCGTCTGGTCGGGGGCGCTGGAAGCAAGACGATCGAATCGCCGCCCGCTTCGGCGAGCCGTCTCATCCGGGCTACGCATTCATCCGGATCACCGACGATGCAGAGATCATCGACCCATTTCGGGGGCATGCCTTCGAGTACCGCATCGGCCCCGCCTCCTGCGAGGGTGACGAGCTCGTCGGTAATGCCGTAAAGATCACCGAGTGATGTGCGCGGCATCATCGCGAGGAACGACGCAACAACCGGCGCAAGAGCTGCCTTCGCACGGGCCGAGTCCTTGTCGACGCAGTAGAGCGCGAAAACCGACATGCGGCTAGGCTCGCCGTCTCGACCGGCCTTCTTCGGAATGGTCACTCGCGACTCTGCGGGCTGCGCAACTGTTCTTGACAACGGCGCATCTGCAACCTCCGTTCGCTCGCCATCGACGCCCGCCTGGGCGGCCTTCTGCCTCGGCAAAGGAGAAACCAGCCTACGCGAGAGGTCGGGCGCCCTTCACGGAGCTCGGAGCGCGTTCGTAGTACGCGAACACCCGACCACCGCATACCGGTCGGAAGGAACGCCGCTGCGACGTCTGCACCGATGCCTTGCGAGGCCCAGCGCCCCGGCCTCGAGTCGGCTGGTACCGTGAAAGCGTTGTTCGGGCCCATTCTCAAAGGCATCCGTGTCGCGGCCAGCCCGTCCGGGCGCAAAGTGATTCGACACGGAGTCAGGCTCGCGCGAAGCCAAGAGGGCAAGCGCGCTGTCTCCCAGGCGAAGAAGGTCGTCGCAAGCGCCGGGGCCCGGAAGCTCGCCACTCAGGCCACCCACGCGGGGTCATACGTGAGCGAAGCAGCGAAGAATCCAGAGACCCGGCATCGCGTGCGAGTAGCGGCGAAGCTCCTCCGGCAGCGGGCCACTCGCTGATCCCTTCTCCGACCGCACAAGCGTCGGTCGACGTTCCCCCCGTCCCGGCGTCGCCCGACGAGCCGGCGCCCATGGACACGCTCCACAAGGCGCTCAACGGCGTCGTCGTCGTCGTGCCATTCCTGGGCTTCTTGGCGGCGGTGTCACTTCTCTGGCGCGACTCCGTCGGCTGGACGAACCTCGCGATCCTCGCGATTGGCTACGGGTTGACCGGGCTCGGTGTGACCGTCGGCTTCCATCGCCTGCTCACGCACCGCGCGTTCAAGACCCGGCCCGCGATCCGTTACCTCTTCGCGGTCCTCGGCTCGCTGGCGATCGAAGGGCCCGTGATCACGTGGGTGGCCGACCATCGCAAGCACCATCAGTTCTCCGACCGCGAGGGCGATCCGCACTCGCCTCACGTCGGTCACGGTTCCGGCGCCATCGCAGTTGTGCGTGGCCTCGTGCATGCTCACGTCGGTTGGATGTTCAGCTCAGCCGGCCGCGCGTATCAGCGCCGGTACGCACCCGATCTTCTCGACGACCGCGGCCTCCGCATCATCTCGCGCCTGTTTCCGTTGCACGTAGTTGCGTCGTTCCTCGTCCCGTTCGCGATTGGCTATGCGCTGACCGGGCGTGTCGTCGGCGGCCTCACCGCGCTCCTCTGGGGCGGTCTCGTACGGATCTTCTTGCTGCACCACGTCACCTTCTCGATCAACTCGATCTGCCACTTCTGGGGAAAGCGCCGTTTCCGGGTGGCAGACCAGTCCGGGAACGTGTCCTGGCTCGCACTCTTGTCGTTCGGCGAGGCCTGGCACCACAACCATCACGCGTTTCCGACGTCGGCGTTTCACGGTCTCAAGCGGTGGGAGATCGATCCGAGTGGGCTCGTGATCGCCGCGCTCGAGCAGGTCGGCCTTGCTTGGGACGTGACGCGGATCACTCGCGACCGGCAACTCGCGAAGGAGCTCTCGCCCTCTCGATAGCTCGCGCTCGGCCGCGACATCGTCGCGCAGGGTTGACCTCCTCCCGGCCACGCTGGCATACGAGCAGGCCGCCGACCGCGAGCCGACCTCGACGAGCTGGGCGAACTGGTCGAGCGCGAGCGCCCGCCCGAACTCGCCGTCCGAATCCTTGCTCCGAACGAGGAACCGACACCACGAGTAGGCAGAGCCGTCCGCCGCGGGCTCAGTGGAAGAGGTCGAGCGCGTTCTTCCCGTCGTTGACGAACAGGATCCCCTTGCCCGCGGGCTCGGTGGTCAAGCCGAACAGGTCGCCGGCGCCGTTCTTGACGAGCGTGACCGTCGCGATCTGCTTACCGGCCGGCGTGACCTCGGTCGCCTTGCCGTTGTTGCCGTTGACGACCAGCAGATCGCCGTTGGGCGCGAGCGTCATCCCGAGCGGCGCATTCAGCGAGCCGCCCGCAGTGATCGTCATCGAGTTCGCGGTCGCGGCGCTTGTTCGAGTGAGCGCGTTCGGGATTGCCGAGATGCTGTTGGTTTGCGTATCGGTCACGTACAGGGTGCCGTCGTGGCCGAGGGCAAGGCCGGTGGGCGAAAGGATGAGCGCCGCCTTGTTCGCGATCCACGGATAGTCGTTGCCGAT
>Ga0070731_10002644_pt1 | contig 16855 bp, 21 predicted proteins | sample Coa_R1_2_FD_66448 | JGI IMG/M metagenome (GOLD analysis project Ga0070731, IMG submission 66448) | Surface soil microbial communities from Centralia Pennsylvania, which are recovering from an underground coalmine fire - Coalmine... | ecosystem: Environmental > Terrestrial > Soil > Unclassified ...
TGATTGCCGCCGAGCCTCGTGAAACAGTCCGGAAAGGCGACGACGGCCGGCGGCATGATGCCCGAGCCGATCAGACGATCGAGCCGCTCGGGAACGTTCTCGGTAAAATTCTTCCAGTTGGTATGCGCCGGGCCGCCTGCGGTGAATCCGACGAGATCGACCAGCAGCGGCAGACCGTCTGGTTTGCGTCCCGCCGGGACGTACACATCGATCGCGCGTGTTGCCGGATCGTGCAGGGCGTTGCCCTCGAGCACGCGGCTGTCGATCGACAAACGGTGCACCTCTCCAGCCGGTGCCGACCGGTCGCGTCTCATATCGCGCGGGTCGCTTGCGCGAGCCACGCCCGCGTTTCGGCATCGACGATCGGCGAGAGCGTTTCGCGCACCCGCGAATGGTACAGGTTGAGCCAGTCGCGTTCCTCGTCGGTGAGGAACGACGGCTCCACAAGATCGAGATCGATGGGTGCAACCGTAATCGTCTCGAATCCCATCATCGGACGGTCGCCGCCCGGTACGGTTTCGGGCTCCGTGACGACAACGAGGTTCTCGATGCGGATGCCGTACTCCCCCTCCTTGTAATAGCCGGGCTCGTTCGAGCAGATCATGCCGGATTTCAGGGCCTGTGTGATCGGGCGCTTGGAAATGTTCTGCGGGCCTTCATGCACCGAAAGATATGCGCCGACGCCATGGCCGGTGCCGTGATCGTAATCGAGACCGGCGTCCCAGAGCGGCTTGCGTGCGAAGGCATCGAGTGCCGCGCCGGTTGTGCCTTCCGGGAAGCGCGCAGTCGCGAGTGCGATGTGCCCCTTCAGCACGCGCGTGAAGCGGTCTCGCATCTCCGCCGTCGGCGTCCCGACAATGATCGTGCGCGTCACGTCGGTGGTGCCGTCGGGATACTGGCCGCCGGAGTCGATCAGATAGATCTCGTTGCGGCGGATGGGACGGTTGCTCGAGCGCGTCACGCGATAGTGTGGGAGCGCCGCGTTGGCCGCCGCGCCGGAAATCGAGTCGAAACTGATGTCGATGAGCGAATCCGTCGCGCGGCGATAGCCTTCCAGCGCTTCCGCCGCCTGAATTTCGGTCAGGTGGCCCGACGGCGCCTCACGGCCAATCCAGGCAAGAAAACGCGTCAGTGCAGCGCCATCGCGGATGTGCGCCTTGCGCATGCCCTCGATTTCGACGGGGTTCTTGCAGGCTTTCGGCAGCTGGCACGGATCGGGACCGCGCTGAATTTTCGCACCCGCTTTTTGAAGCCTGTCGAACACGGCTGCCGCACAATTCGCCGGATCGGCGATGACCGTCTTGCCCGCGAGCTCTTCGAGCGCGCGCGGGAATTCCTCCGGATCGCGCAGGCGAACGGCATTGCCGAGATGCTGCGCCAGTTCGGGCGAACTTTTCCGCGCGTCCATGAAGAGATCGGTCGAGCCGTCGCCACGCAGGATCGCGAAGGAGAGCACGAAAGGCGTGTGCGGAATGTCGCCCCCGCGAATGTTCAGCAGCCAGCAGATCGAATCCGGCAGCGTGATAACGCCGGCATCGGCACGACCCTTTCTGATCTCTTCGGCGATCCGCATGCGTTTCGATTCCGCGGCTTCGCCGGCCAGTTCGAAGGGATGGAGCACGGCCTTGACGAGCGGCGGTCCCGGTTGATCCGCCCACACCGCATCAATCGGGTTGGTCTCACACGCAACAAGGTCGGCGCCGGCCTGTACTGTCGCGTTGCGCAGATGGTCGTGACCGTTCGCGGTATGAAGCCACGGATCGTAACCGATGCGCGCCCCTCTGGGCGCATTGGCCGCAATCCAGGCGGCAGGACCCTCGGCGACCAGATCGCGCGGCTCGAACAATCGTGTGTCGGTCTGTTCGCGAACCTGCAGAGTGTAACGTCCATCGACGAAGATGGCGGCTCGGTCCTTCAGGACGACGGCGGCGCCGGCCGAGCCCGTAAAGGCGGTAAGCCAGGCGAGCCGTTCGGCGCGCTTGGGCACATATTCGCCTTGATGCTCATCGGCGCGCGGCACCAGGAATCCGTCGAGCCCGCGGTTTGCGAGTTCGGCGCGCAAGGCAGCCAGACGCGGTTCGCAGGTTGCTGCGTCGGATTGGTCTTCGAAACTCTGAAAGGGCGATGTTTTGTCCATGGAGCACGTTAGCCCGGGCGCTCAGGTCTCTCAAGCAGCAGTGCCGACCAGTTGCCATCGCGTTTCAGGGCGCGAAGTTTGAGGCCACGCGGCCGATAAAAGGAAAGCACGAGGTTCTCCTGCCACTTCAGCAGTCCGGAAAGAATGACGCGTCCGGACGGTGCCAGCGCTGCCGCGATCGATGGCGCGAGTCTGGTCAGAGGCCCTGCGAGAATATTGGCGACAATCAGTTCGTACGGCGCGCCTGCCCTGATCGCGGGATGCAGCAACCCTTCGGCCGCAACTGCGCGAACGCGAGATGCAGTTTCGTTTGCGCGCGCATTGTCGCGCGTCACGTTCACGGCAACGGGATCGATGTCGGCTGCAAGAACTGGCGACCGCCAGAGGCGCGCCATTCCAATGGCAAGGACGCCGGTGCCGCAGCCGAGATCGAGTACCCGCGCGAAACGCCATCTTCGGGCAAGGCCGGAAATCAGCGCGAGACACAAGGCCGTCGATTCGTGATGGCCGGTTCCAAAGGCAAGTCCCGCTTCGATGCGAAGGGGAATCACGCCCGCTGGAACGATGCCGCGGTCGTGTGCGCCATAGACGAAGAATCGTCCGGCCCTGACCGGCGGCAGACCTTCCTGCGAGAGCTTCACCCAGTCCTGATCGGGAACGGGCGCGACGTACACGGTTGCGCCTGCAAGGCGCGAAAGAAGCTCGCCGTCCGGCATCGCCGCGTACAGGGCTTCGACGGTGGCGCTGTCCTCGAACGGCTCCTCGTCGATCAGTACCGCCTGGGGCCGCGGCGGGGTGATTTCAAAGAGCGCGGCGATCTCGCCGGCGTGCGATTTCGAGGTGCCGACACTTGCTTTCCAAAGGGGAGCCGGTTGCATCAGGATGTGCCGATTAGCAGAAAAATGTGCGCACCTCATCAGCGAGGTGCACGGCGGGACGCCGCGGGGTAAAGCTTCGCATTGCGCCGGGATGGCCGGGCAACGTTGCGCGAACGCCGGGGTTCGTCCATGGAGAATCTGTACAGAGCCAAACGGGGCCGCGCTTTCGCTGCAATTCGCCGATATTCGCTGATGAATTCGCAACCATGGCTTCGGCGGACCGAATCGGCCGGCGCGGTGACGGAATGACCACGTCAGTCCCGCTCTTTCGTGTCCCCCCATCTCTGCACGGCGGGTGTTTCGATCCCGAAGAGGTCGAGCAGGCGGCCGGCGGTGTGGTCCACGATGTCGGCGACCGAATTCGGCCGCGCGTAGAACGCCGGCGCAAGCGGCGCGACGATCGCGCCCATTTCGGCGAGCGCAGTCATGGTGCGGAGGTGCCCGAGATGAAGCGGCGTCTCGCGCAGCGCCAGCACAAGCCGGCGCCGCTCCTTCAAGACCACGTCGGCGGCGCGGCTGACGAGCGTGCTCGTCACCCCGGTCGCAATCTCGCTCATGGTCCGGATGGAGCAGGGCGCGATCACCATGCCCATGGTCGGAAACGAGCCCGAGGAGATCGGCGCCCCGAGCGCCATCACCGCGTGATTGACGGTCGCCAGCGCGCGGACGTCCTTCGGCTGCAAATCGGTCTCGTAACCGAGCGCCATCTCGGCCGCCTTGCTCATGACGAGATGCGTCTCGATCCCGGAATCTTTCAACAGTTCCAGGAGGCGCACGCCGACGATCGCGCCCGACGCGCCGGTAATCCCCACGATGAGCCGCCTCGGCACGGTTTCGGCCACGCCGCTCTCCATTTCCTGCCTGGGCCTTCATACAGGCTTGCCCTGTCCCCGCCTATCCGGCGGAATGCAACCGGGCTCGCGGAGGAAATTCCCTGATGGACGTCGAGACGCTGAACCAGAACCCGCTGCCGCTGGCGCAGCTTCTCGGAATTCGATTCCGCGAGGCGGGCGCGACCCGGGTGATCGCCGAAATGACCGTACGCGCCGACCTCTGCACCGCCGGCGGGCGTGCTCATGGCGGCGCGCTCATGGCGCTCGCCGACAACACGGCTGCGACGGGAACGGCGCTGAGCCTGCCGGACGGCGCGTCGGGAACGACCACCATCGAAAGCAAGACGAATTTTATCAGTGCAGCGCCGTTGGGCGCGGGCCTCGTCGCCATCGCCACGCCCATCCATCGCGGGCGGCAGACGCAGGTCTGGCAGACGCGCATCGAGACAAGGGAAGGCCGGCTCGTCGCGGTGGTCAGCCAAACCCAGATGATCCTCTATCCCAGAGGTTAATGGCTGGCGCTCGACTCCGCCCCATAATTCCCTGTTCAATGGACGACGGAGGCGCGAAACATGGGCGAGAACGCCGCATCCGATCCGGAGCTGCAACGGCTTCGGGCCAGCATCGACAACATCGATGCCGCACTGGTGCATCTGCTTGCGGAGCGATTCAAATTCACCAAGGCAGTCGGCGAATTGAAGGCGGCTCATGGACTGCCGCCCGCCGATCCGGTCCGCGAGGCGCAGCAGATCGCGCGGCTGCGCAGGCTTGCGGAAAGCGCAAAACTCGATCCGGATTTCGCGGAGAAATTTCTCGCCTTCATCGTGCGCGAAGTGATCCGCCATCACGAAGCGATCAATGGGCGCGCCGGCTCCGACTGACGTTTTGAACCGGATGCGGCGCCTCGCTATAAGCATGCAGCACACCAACGGAGGAGCGGCAGATGACACTGAAGATCGGCGATACGGCCCCTGACTTCGACGCTGATACGACGGAAGGGCGCATCAACTTTCACAATTGGCTTGGCGACAGCTGGGGCGTCCTGTTCTCGCACCCCAAGGATTTCACGCCCGTCTGCACCACCGAACTCGGCTACATGGCGCGCATCAAGCCGGAGTTCGACAAGCGCAACACCAAGATCATCGGCCTTTCTGTCGATCCGGTCGGCGACCACGCAAAATGGGCCGAGGACATCCGCGAGACGCAGGGCACCGCGCCGAATTATCCCCTGATCGGCGACGCCGATTTCAAGGTGTCGAAACTGTACGAAATGCTGCCCGCGGCGACGAGCGGCGATCCTTCGAAGCGTACGGCCGCCGACAATCTTACGGTGCGGAACGTCTTCGTCGTCGGGCCGGACAAGAAGCTGAAGCTGATTCTCGTCTATCCCATGACGACGGGGCGGAATTTCGACGAAGTGCTGCGCGTGATCGATTCGCTGCAGCTGACGGCGAAACACCGCGTCGCCACGCCGGCGAATTGGAAACCCGGCGAGGACGTGATCATCGCGGGCTCGGTGTCGGACGACGAGGCGAAGACGATCTATCCGGACGGATGGAAGGCGCCGAAGCCGTATCTGCGCATCGTCAAGCAGCCGCGCGCAAGCTGAGCGCCCTAAGCAGGACTTAGGCGCCTCATGCTTCGACAGGCTCAGCATGAGGCAATAAACAAACTGCCTCGCCCTGAGCCTGTCGAAGGGTGAGGCCGAGGCCGTACATGGACCTGACGTTTTCGCCGGAAGAAGAAGCGTTTCGCGCCGAGGTTCGGAGCTTTATCGCGGACCATCTGCCGGCGCATCTCAAGGGCCGCATCCGGCGCGACCTCGGCCGGAAGGAAGACTACCTGGCCTGGCACCGCGAGCTGTACAGAAAGGGCTGGGTTGCGCCGAGCTGGCCGAAAGAGTACGGTGGCACCGGCTGGACGGTCACCGAGCGCTACATTTTCAACGAGGAATGCGCGCGCGCCGAAACGCCGCCCATCCTGCCGTTCGGCGTCTCCATGGTGGCGCCGGTCATCTACACCTTCGGCAACGAAGCGCAGAAGAAGAAATTCCTGCCGCGCATTCTCTCCGGTGACGATTGGTGGTGCCAGGGTTACTCGGAGCCGGGCGCAGGCTCCGATCTCGCGAACCTCAAGACGCGTGCGGTGCGCGACGGCGATCACTACATCGTCAACGGGCAGAAAACCTGGACGACGCTGGCGCAGTTCGCGGACTGGATCTTCTGTCTCGTCCGTACCGATCCGAACGTGAAGCCGCAGGAAGGAATCACCTTTCTTCTCATCGACATGAAGTCGCCGGGCATCACGGTGAAGCCGATCATCGTGCTCGACGGCGTGCGCGAAGTGAACGAGGTCTTCTTCGACGACGTGCGCGTGCCGGCGGAGAACCGCGTGGGCGAGGAGAATCAGGGCTGGACCTACGCCAAGTTCCTGCTGCTGCACGAGCGCTCCGGCATCGCGGGCGTGGCGCGATCGAAGAAAGCGATCGAACGGCTGCGCGAGATCGCTGCTGCCGAACAGGTGGATGGCACGCCCCTGATCGAGACCGACGAATTCGCGCGCAAGGTGGCCGAAGTCGAGATCGATCTCACCGCGCTCGAATTCACCGAACTGCGCACGCTCGCCGCCGAAGCGAAAGGCAAACCGCCGGGCCCCGAAAGCTCGATCCTGAAGATCAAGGGAACGGAGATCCAGCAGCGCATCACCGAACTCACGCTCGAAGCCGTCGGCACTTACGCCTATCCGGACGCCCACGCCTTTGGCGACAATGAGTATCCGGTGGGACCGGAGAATGCGGTCGGTGCGGCGGGCGTCTATTTCAACATGCGCAAGGCCTCGATTTACGGCGGGTCGAACGAGATTCAGCGCAATATCATCGCCAAGGCCGTGCTGGGGCTATGATGGATTTCTCGTACAGCGAAGAACAGGAACTGCTGCGCAATTCGGTCGCGCGGTTTCTTGCCGACAACTACAGCTTCGAAATTTTTCGCAAGGTATCGCGCGGTGAGCCGGGGTGGCGCCGCGAAGTCTGGAAACAGTTTGCCGAACTCGGCCTCTTGGGCGCGTCCATCCCGGAACAGCACGGCGGCCTGGGCGGCGGGCCCGTCGAAACGATGATCGTGATGGAGGCGTTCGGCCGCGCGCTCGTTCTCGAGCCCTACGTACCGACTGTGGTGATTGCGGGACATCTCATCGGCCGCGTCGGAAGCGAGGCGCAGAAAAGCGAATGGCTGCCGCGCATCGCTTCGGGCGATGCGGTCATCGCCTTTGCTTTTGCCGAACCGCAGGGGCGGTACAATCTTGCCGATCTCGGGACGGTCGCCAGCAAACGCGGCGGAGGCTACGTGCTGAACGGACAGAAAGCCGTTGTGATCGGCGCGCCGTTTGCCGATGCGCTTGTCGTCACCGCGCGCACCTCGGGCGAGCGGCGCGATGCGAAGGGCGTGAGCGTGTTTCTGGTGGATGGACGGGCGAAGGGTATCTCGCGGCGCGACTATCCGACGATGGACGGCCTGCGCGCCTCGGAGATCACGTTCGAAAACGTCGAACTCACGTCCGAAAACCTGATCGGAGCGGCGGATGAGGGATTGCCGCTCATCGAAGAGGCGACGGACCAGGCCATTGCGGCGCATTGCGCGGAGGCGCTCGGCGCGATGCGCGTGATGCAGGAATCAACGATCGAATACGCCAAGACGCGCAAGCAATTCGGCGTGCCGATCGGCAAGTTCCAGGTGCTGCAGCACCGCATGGTGGACATGTTCATGGCTGTGGAGCAGTCGGCGTCGATGGTGCTGATGGTGACGCTGAAGCTCGGCGAGCGCGCGGACGCGCGGAAGAAAGCGGCCTCGGCGGCGAAAGTGCAGATCGGAAAAGCGGGCCGGTTCGTGGGACAGAGCGCGGTGCAGATTCACGGCGGCATCGGCGTGACCGACGAACTTGCGCTCGGCCACTATTTCAAGCGGGTGACGATGCTCGATGCGCTGTACGGGAACGTCGACCACCACCTCGCGCGCTACGCATCGCTGCAGCCCACAAGCGGAAATCAGTAAAGAAGAAACTGCCTTCGCTCGTCGAGCCAGGCCTGCTCGTCGGCGGAGGCGGCTCTGTCCAGATCCTGCGGGGCCGCGTCGGGATCATCGACCCATTCGCGCAAGGCCGGACCGCCATTGATCACGTCGATGGCGCGTTTGCCGATCTCATACTCGTAATCGAAATCGCGCCACAGCGGATAGTCCGGCGCGAGCCGGCGGACGGCCTTGCAGGCGAGAGCGACGAGCCGCCAGGGCCGGAACGCCGCGTGATCGTACGACGGTCCCTCCGTGTGAATCTGTACACCATGGCAGAGCCGGCCGGCGTGCTTGTGAAAGGTCGGTTCGAACCAGCAATCGCGGAGTGTGCACCCGCGCAGCCAGTCCGGCGCCAGCGCGTGCATTTCGGCGATCACCTGGCTCGCATCGATGTCGGGCGCGCCGAACAGCTCGAGCGGTCGCGTCGTGCCGCGCCCCTCCGACAGCGTCGTACCTTCGACCATCACCGTTCCCGCATAGGTTCGCGCCATCCAGAGATTCGGCGCGTTGGGACTGGGATTGATCCACACGCGCGCGCCGAGCGGCCAACCAAAGCCCGGCGCGGCGTCGGGCCGCCATCCCTCCATCGCGATCACGCGGTATTCGACACTTAGCCCGTGTCGCGCGATGAACCACCCGCCCAGCTCGCCGAGGGTGAGGCCATGGCGCATCGGCAATGGGCCCGCGCCGACGAAGCTTTCCCAGCCCGGACGCAGCTTCCATCCTTCGACCGGACGGCCGGCCGGATTGGGACGATCCAGCACGCATACCGCTTTGCCGTGCTTCGCCGCCGCCTCGAGCATGTACAGAAGCGTCGTTACGAAAGTGTAGATGCGACAACCGAGATCCTGGAGGTCGACGAGCAGCACATCGAAGCTGTCCATCATGGCCCCGGTCGGACGCCGGACAGCGCCGTACAGGCTATGGACGGGAATGCCATGCACCGGATCGACGAAATCCGGCGACTCGATCATGTTGTCCTGTTTGTCGCCGCGCAGGCCGTGCTGCGGCCCGAAGGCGGCGGTCAGGGTAATGCCGCCATCGGCGAGCGCGTCGAGCGAATGGGTGAGATGATGATTGACCGATGCGGGATGGGCGAGCAGTGCCGCGCGCCGGCCTTCGAGGGGCCGTCGCAATTTCTGTTCCGACAGCAGGCGGTCAATTCCGAATCTCATCGGCCCAGCGTCCTTTCCGGCGGAAGCGTGAGAACAAACCCGTCACCGTGGTGGAAATCCGGATTTCCGGGGGGATGCGCCAGCGCCCACCAGGACCTGCCGCCATCCCGGTCTTCGATGACCGCCGACAAACCGAGCCGCCAATCTTTGGCCGCATCCCATGCGGCTGCGTCGGACAGGTCCAGACTCGCGAGCAGCCGGGTTTCGCCATCGTCCGACTGCAGTTCGATGCGCGGATCAGCGATCACGACGTCCGTTGTCATGCCCTGACGGTAATCGTCGAAACGGTAGGCTGCCCATTGGCGCGAGGGCGAGAAGTTGAATTCCCGATAGGCAGGCGCTGGCGAACTCCGGACGAAGGCCTCGAAGCAGGTATGTTGCCACAAGCCATCGGCTCGCGCCGGCGCAACCTCCTTCGGCAACGACACGGCCTCGATGTCGCCCCGCACGGCGTAGATCAGGGTCAGGGCTGATGCGCTGCGCGCGATCTCGACGTCAATTTCGAGCACAGACGACCCGCGCGATTGCGGATGCCTGAGCAGTTTCACGCGCCGCAGCAAATGCCCCTGCAAAGTCTACTGTTGGCCGCCGCCCAGATAATCCATCTTGCCGATCTCGATTCCCTTGTGTCGCAGGATGTCGTACGCCGTCGTCACGTGAAAGAAGAAATTGGACAGCGCGAAGTTCGTTACAAAGTCGCGGCCGGTGAAATTGGCTTCGCCCTGCGGGAATTTGAGCGTGATCGTCCGGTCCTCGGCACCGTCGAATTTTTCGCGCGGAACGCTCTTCAAATAGTCGATCGTCCTGGCAATGCGCGCCTGAAGTTCGGGAAAGGTGGTCTCCGTGTCGGGAAAACTCGGCGGCTCCAGGCCGGCGAGCCGCGCCGCCGTGAGCTTCGCGACATCGCTGGTGATCTGGACCTGCCGCGGGAAAGGAAACATGTCGGGCGCCAGCCGCGCCTCGATCAGCTCCGTGAGCGGCAGGTCGCGGGCTTTCGCCTGGGCGACGGCCTTGTCGAGAATCTTCGACAGGTTCTCGAGAAAGTGGAGCATGGGGGGGATACAGGCTTCATAGACGGAATACGACATATCGGCGGCCCTGGGTTCGGTTTGCGGACCCGAACAAACGGCCAAACGGACGTTCGATCAAGTCCCGAAATTGGCCGGCCGGCGTCTCCCTGACGCGGGAGGGCGGGGGGTGATGTGGTCGTTCCGCCACAGCGCCCCCAATTCCGTCCGCCGAAGCCATAACAGCGAATTTATCAGCGAACATCAGCGAATTGCGGCGAAAGCGCGCAGCCCCGATTCTGTACAAATGTGCCGCGGACGGACCGCGCCCGGCTGCGCAACGTTTCGCGGCTATTCGGGCCGCAATCCGGCGACGTCCACCCCGGGGTGTGGTGCCGTGCGCCACCCGGACCGACGGTCGGAAGCGGACGTGGGCGCCGGCTTACTTCTCGATGGGTTTTCGCAAGGCCGTCACAATCTGCGACAGCTGCTTCTGCACCGCCTGCAACGCGAAAGTCTGAAACGTCGCAAGAATGGTTTTCATGGCCGGATTGGGAAGTTCGGGTCTCACCCGCAGGACGACCGAGAAATTGGGCGCCTTGCCTGCGGCGGGGTCGTCGGAGATCAGCATTTCCACAATCGTGCCGACGTCGTCGGTAATGATTTTCGTTTCACGAATTTCGATGGCCATCTGTTTGCCTCCCGGCTGTCTTTTTTTGCTCTTGTCGGCCAGCCGGCGCATGCTGGCTTCGTCGCACGAACGTCCCGAACTATACGGCGGAAATGAAAAGCCCGGCCGCTCCTTCACGCGTGCCGGGCGCTCCTCATGGTAGTGACAAATGCCGTATCACTTTTGATAAGGCGAGTCGAGAGAGAGCGGGATCCGGGAGTGAGGCATTTTTTCCGACGGGCCATTTCGCAAGACCGTCAGAGGCTAGCTTGCGTAGACGGCGAGGAATAATGCTTCCAAACCAAACACAAGCACGCCGGCAGCCCATTGTAGCCAAAGGGGTTTCGCCCAACCTGCGATCAAAGTGGCGACGAGTATCAAAAGAACCGGAAGCTCGGCGCCCGCCCAATCGGAAGGGCTAAGTCCTTCCAAATTTTTCCGATCCGCATAAATCTGGATCATCGATACGACCGTCATGAGGGAAAAGGCCGTGAAAATTGCGGGCCTCTGCGTTTCATAGAACGCTCTCATGTCCATGGTTTTATCGCCTTCTCGCCGCATCGAAACGAGGGAGCAGGCGAAGTACTGAACAACCGCGGGAAGGAATTGGAGAAGAGTTTCGGCCCCCGTCCAGCGCTTGATGCCAGCCAACTCCCAAATCGATAGCCAGTAGGCCAGCAGGCCGAAGAGCGCATTGGCCATCCAAAGAGCGTGCAGTCCATAAAAGCGAACCCTGTGTCGTTCCCAGATAAGTTCCGTTGCGCTGGCGAGAACATGCGTCATTGCCAGCGCCAATATGATTGAAAGCAGGATCATAACATGTTCGAACATCAGGCAGCCCGCTCCTTGTACGGCCCGTGCTTCGCGACGGGACCCACTTGGGCCGCAGTCAGCGCCGTAATATCTGTCATATCCCAGACGCGATCCGTCACCCCAGCGGCCATGGCAGGGGTGACGCGAAGCATTTTGTGAATGCGGCAGAAATTGCAGTGCATGCAGCGGCGCGCCACGAAAAGCGGATGATTTTCGAGCTTCTTTGAGAAGGCGTTTGTCGGGCGAGCAAACCGGCGGATGCTCATGCGCATTGTGAGATTTTGGCGCTCGACAAAGCTGGTCGAAACGCGGCGAGCATCCGGGCGCCCTTCAATCGTCTTGCCGTAACAGCGGCGTCACGACCCGGGATCCGGGAGTCCCTCATTTGAATTTTTTTCCCGATCATCGCCAGCCGCGCGCAGGCGCATTTCGTTCATGGCGCGGTTGGCGGCGAGGAATTTGCCGTAGATCGAGTCGGTCAAGGAATGTCGGATTGGGTACGCGAGCAGCCCCAGAACAAGCACCGGGAATATCGCCGCCACGAGGATGAAAAGCTGTAGCGGCCCAAGTACCGCTTCCGTCGCAACCGTCCGAATGACCAGGAGAGCTTTCACAGCGAGGTCTGCTCCACCAATTCCTCCAACGTCCACAGCCTATCAGAAAACTCCCGCTGCCAGGGCAGGGCCTTAGCGCGTTGTGCACCTTGAATTTCTAAGGTCGCTCGATCCAATCCCATTTATCGTGAGTGGCCTTAATTGCGGCTATATCCGACTCCCGAATCGGGACATCGGGCAGTCCGCGCACGCGCGCCAGCCTGCCAGAGTCAATAATTACTTGATCGAACTTCCGTCCATCTTTCAGGGTAACGGACGCCACCGTGTAGCCCATCCCTGTTTCCCGGAGATTTTGGACGGTTTCCACCCACTCGCCAGAAAATAGGAATTGTCCATTCCTCGTCCCCGTCTCATCAGCGGGAATCCAGGGCGGTCGAATAGCTGTCATGAAGTCTTGCTCAAGCAATTCCCGCAACGTCACAGCCTATCAGATAAACCGCCGCCTTCAGGTTTTCGGGATTCTTGCTGAACCCATTGGTCAAACGGGTGAACCGGCGCATGGACATGCGCGCAGTCGGATTTTGCCGCTTCGACGAAGCGGCGGAAATGGCGGTCATTGGTGGTGTCCTAATCTGAGTTTCTCCAGAACTTCCACCATGGGCGCTTGATACCGGTGATTTCCTTTTCAGCCCATGCGCCATCGAGTTGCCGAACCCACTTCTTGCCCGACCCATCCAGGGTAACTTCCGTTCCGGCGGCGTGATCGACAAACTCGACCAATTCCGGGACGAGCCAAAAGGATTCATTTCGCCCGGAGAAATGGACATTCAAGGCGACGTCCCCACCTGTAACGCCAATGAACGCGATCCCGGTGCATGATGGGGTAGTAAAGCCGTAGACGACTCCAAGTTCGCCCGCCAAACCGTACTCGCGGGTTATTGGCGTGTCGGCGATACGGACGTTGTCGCCAAATGATGGGACCTTCATCGGATCGTCTGCTCGACCAATTCCTCAAGCGACCATAGCCGATCCGATACCCTTGCGGCCATGGCGGGCGTCACGCGGAGCAACGTGTGCAGGCGCACGAAATTGTAGTGCGCGAAATGCAGGCTCACCTTCAGGTTTTCGAGCCTCTTGCTGAAGCCGTTGGTCAAACGGGTGAACCGGCGCATGGACATGCGCATGGTCAGGTTTTGCCGCTTCGACCAGGCTTGTCGAAATGTGTCGCTGGTCGGGTGAGTCTGCGATGACCATTCGCGCCTCAGCTTCCGGAGGCCGGATTCAAATCAGGGCGACTATGGGCACTGTTACAGTTTGGCTGAACGGTTAATTCTGGTAGGCTTGATAGACGACGCTCCAGCCTTCGATCAAACGACTCAAGAAATACAAGAGAGCGTACGTTTTCGGCGAATGGCTTCATCGCCGTTTGCAAAACGTTTCGCGTACGCGGCTGGTGCGGAATTCGTTCCAATCGAATCAAAGGATCGGCTGTCATGCTGCGCGCATGCGCAGCATCCAGTGCATCACAGAAAAAAATCGACAGTTCGCCGTCTTTCATCTGGATCACGCTCTAACCTGCGCATATAGCCGTGTACGAACGCGGGACCGGCGGCCGGAGCGGGAGTCGATTACGTGTCGGCGGATTTCTCGGCGGATTTTCGCAAACCCGCCAGAATCTGCGTCACCTGCTTCTGCACCGCCTGCAACGCGAACGTTTGGAACGTCGCAAGAATGGTTTTTGCAGGCGGATTCGGAAGGTCGGGTCTCGCCCGCAGGACGACCGAGAATCCGGGCTCGCTGCCTCCCGCCGGGTCGTGGGAAATCAGCATTTCCACAATCGTGCCGACGTCATCGGTGATGATTTTCGTTTCGCGAATCTCTATTGCCATCTGTTGCCTCCCAACCACTTCTGCCCCCGCCGGCCGGCCGGCGGGAGCCGGCTTCATTCGCATGGACTTTCCCAATACGCGCCTTGAATGAAAACCCTACCACTCCCTCATACGCCGTGTTTTCCGCGAATTGAACCGCGGTTCGGCGGAAAAAACGGGCGAAGCGCAATGCATGCGCTCCGCCCGAATGGAATGTCGGTGACAGCTTACTCTTGGGGTCCTCTTGGGGTCGAAGTATCTGCCCAGCCAACGACGCTGCAACGGGAGAATTTGCGCAATCGCCCTGGCATGCGATGGTCTTGGCAATGACGGGAGAGGAACGATGTTCGAAGGCAAGACGTGGTGGATCACCGGCGCGTCATCGGGGATTGGAGCAGCGCTGGCGGAAAGCCTTTCCGCGGCGGGCGCGCGGATCATTCTTTCCGGCCGCAACGAAGAAGGATTGAGGGCCGCGGCGGCGCGCTGCACGACACCGACATTGCTGCTTCCCTTTGAGGCGACGGACTACGCGCGCATTCCCGCAATCGCCGCGTCCGCATGGGAATGGGCGGCGCGCGAGAAGGGAGGAGCGATCGGCGGCCTCGTGAACAATGCGGGAATTTCGCAGCGCTCGTTCGCCATCGATACCGTGTTCGAAGTCTATCAGCGTATCATTGGGGTGGATCTGCTGGGACCGATCGCGCTCACGCAAGCGGTGCTGCCGCGCATGGTCAGGGCCGGCGGCGGCCACATCGTTGCGATATCGAGCATTGCCGGAATTGTCGGCGCGCCGCTCCGCAGCGCCTATAGCGCCGCCAAGCATGGGCTCATCGGCTATCACGACAGCGTCCGTGCCGAGACCGACCATCTCGGAATTCGGGTATTGGTCGTCTCGCCGGGCTCGGTGCGCACCAATGTTTCGAAGAATGCGCTTGATGCCTCCGCGCAGGTGCGCGGCTTCAGCGATGCGAACGTGGACAACGGCATGGCGCCCGAGGCGGCCGCCGTGCAGATCGTCGACGCGCTGCGCGCGGGAAAACGCGAGATCGTGGTCGCTGATGGCTGGGAAGCCGGGATCGCCCGGTTGCGCCGCGCCGATCCGGACGCCCTGTTCGATCAAATGGCCAAACTGGTCGTTTCCGGCTACGCGCGGCAATATCTGAAAGACGCAGGTGGTACAGCGGCCTGATACGAACGAAAGGGACCCGGTACGGCGCGGCGCCTTGAGCACGCGAGGTACGGCATCGATCGAGTCTACCTGTTCCACGACCAGTCGCTGGCCGCGGCGCGGCAACCGCCGCCGGGCGCACCGCGCCAGGCGCGGCTATGCACCACCCGCCCCGTCGCTGCGCCGGTCGCCTTGCCATTCTTGAACGCGAAGCCGCCGTTTACGAGCAAATCGTCTGCGCCCACGGCCACCTGGTGATTCCGGGTGCTGGTACCCGTCATTGCGAGTCGCTGATTGGTGATTCAACATCGGGATGATAGCCGGTGCAATTGAAGTCCGGCTGAGCCGGAGAGATCGCGCCGAGCTTGAGGCCCGCATACGACGGCACAGCGCGACGTTTCCCGGGCTCGCACTGTGCTGCTTCCGGGCCGACACAGCCCTACGCTCCGTCCAAACCCGACCGGGATCGAACTGTACGCCGGCAATCGCGCAAATTCCCGATCCCCCGCAACGTCGGCGAAGCGGTCGCTCCGGGGCCTATGGCGTGGCCTGCAACGCCCGTCTCAGTGGCTGGTGGCGCCGCTCGAGTTCTTCACCATCAGGCTCGACACGTTCACCGGCTCGAAATCGCCGAGCGTGAGACTCGTGATGCAGGAAAGATCGTTGTCGTTCCAGCGCGCGTCCGGCGTGCCGATCAGCCCGCCGCTGTCGCCGTTGTCCGCGAGAATGATGCCGTAATCGCGGAACGCGGTGATGATGATCGCCGCCTGCGGGCTCGAAGCGGCGCAGGCGGGGGTCTGCACCGAGCCTTTCAGCCGGTAGATTTCTCCTGCAGGCCCGGTCATCGTACAGTTCGCGGGCGGCTTCGCCTGCGAGATTTCCGATTCCGTCGGAATCGACTGGCCGTTCTTCTTCGTACAGCTGCCGACGCCGGCCGTCTCGGTGGACGGCCACACCCAGTAATTCAGCATGTGGTTCAGCGTGAAGCGGATGGGGTGTTGCACCGTCCCGTTCGGCGCCGAAGGCGTGCCCGTGCCGATCACTTCGTCGGCATTCACCAGCAGCGGCGCCACGGGCAAGCCGGCTGCGTCGGATGTGCCTTTGCCCTGCCGGGTCAGCGCATTTTCGCTCGTGTTCGGCCACAGCGCGTTCGACGAATCCGTCCATCCCGGATTCTCGTAAATCCCCTGCCACATCTCATAGAGGGCGGGATGTGTGTGCGGGCCTTTGACGCGATAGATCAGGACATGCCGGTCGCCGGTCGACTGGCTCGTGCCTTCGACAGGTGCGTTGGGCGGGATCGGCCCCGAGGTGAAATAGGACTGGTACACCGTCGTCGTCACCGGCACATCGGCCTGGTTGTAGGGCACCGAGAACGCCGGTATCCCGTTCGGAAACGAATCGTACGACGTGCCGAAGAAGGGTTTCACCGTCGACGAAAGATAGCCGGAATAGATCGGCGCCGCCGGCGAAGTATCCACCGGCAGTCCGGTCGTCGCCTGGTCCACGCGGTGATGGAAAATCGAATTCGCCGGGAAGATGGTCGCGAGGAATGTGTTCGCGCCATCGATCGCGAAGGCGATCTGGCGGCTCGCCTTCGCGTTCGTGCTGTCCGTCACGACGATGCTCGGCGAATAGATACCCTGGCCGCCGATCTGCGCGCCGCTGATGAGGCCGCTCGCCGC
>Ga0070731_10002645_pt1 | contig 16853 bp, 14 predicted proteins | sample Coa_R1_2_FD_66448 | JGI IMG/M metagenome (GOLD analysis project Ga0070731, IMG submission 66448) | Surface soil microbial communities from Centralia Pennsylvania, which are recovering from an underground coalmine fire - Coalmine... | ecosystem: Environmental > Terrestrial > Soil > Unclassified ...
CGTTCAGCGAGAGCGACCTCGTGCTGGCGGAGGAGCTGGCGCGGCGAGCCGCCCTCGCGGTCGACAACGCCCGGCTCTTCGAAGCCACCCGCGGTCTGGCCCAGACGCTTCAGCAAAGCCTGCTCCCCCGGCGCCTGCCGGACATCCCCGGCATCCAGCTGACCGCTCGCTACCGCGCCGCGGCCCAGGGCCAGGAAGTCGGCGGCGACTTCTACGACGTCTTCACGATCGGCGATGGCTACTGGGGAATCGCCATCGGGGACGTGACCGGGAAGGGTCCCGAGGCCGCCGCGCTGACCTCGTTGGCTCGCTACAGCCTCCGCGGCATGGCGGCGCGCGACCCCGCGGTGGCGCTGTGGATGCTCAACGACAGCGTGATCAGAGAGTCCCCCCGCGTGTCCGAGCAGCTGATGACGGTGCTCTTCGCGGTGGCCGAGCTACAGGAGGACGATCTCGTGCTCGATTTTGCCTGCGCGGGACATCCGCCGCCGCTCCTCATCCACCGGGACGGTGAGGTCGAGCGGCTGTCGGTTGCGGGACCCCTGATCGGATTGACGAGCGCACCGGAATACCGCTCCGCGCAGGTGAGGCTCCGCCCCGGCGAGACCCTGCTGCTTTACACCGACGGACTCACTGACGCCCGCGCTCCCGCCCGGATGCTCGACGAGGGCCAGCTGATCGAGCTGATCAAGCGCGCGCGAGATCTGAGCGGCGAGGAGCTCACGCGCTTTCTAGAGCACGACGTGACGGATGGGAAAGACCCCCGAGACGACATCGCGATCCTCGTCCTCGCGCGTGATCTCGCGCGCTTGCCCGGCGCAGCATCGCCCGGCCGGCGCGTCAACCCCGGGCGGGTCTGACGGGCTAGGGCTGCCGCGCTGGGCGATGGACTCCGGCCAGCAGCCCGGCATAGGAGCGAACCAGCGCCGCCCGCTCTTCCTCGACAAGCGAGCTGCTCAGCTCACAGCCCTGCCTGACCCATTCATCTGAGTGACGCATGGCCAGCGCGCGCTCACGCGCAGCGACCAGGACGTCCTCACGAGGAACCCCATAGACATACGAGTAGAGCGCGGCCAGCGCCTCGATCAGGGCGGCTTCGCCAGGACCCCCATCGGTTCGCTGGTGCTCACGGTGAACCCGCCACCACTCGACCTCGAGCTCGGCGGCGTGGTCCGGGTCGAAACGCTCGCCGTACCGTCGCGTCACAAGACGGTAAAAGCGCGCCATAGCGCGGCGGGCTCCAGCCGGGTCATTGTCCGGGAACGGTGCCCAGAGCTGATTGGCTCGCAAGACGAGCCACGACCCCCAGAGCGTCGCCGGCCACGGCAGCCCGAACGTGTGGCGCGTGAGCGCAAGCGCCGCGCGCAGGAACGCGAGCCATTCCCGGCGGTAGTAGGACACCCAGGCGTCGGCTTCGAGGCTGCCGACCCGCCTCGGGTCAAACGAGCGGTGGGGTTTGATCGCAGGATGGCGCTGCGACGCGCGACCAATCATGAGTTGCGGCGAACCTAACCGATCGACCTAGATGGGAGCGTCTCGGCACACCACGACGAGCGAGTCGACCTCCGTCTCGATCCGCCAGCCGACGGGCGGCGCGGCCGCGCGGAAGAGCTCGGACACGACGGCGGTCGGCCCGGGCGCCCCCGTGCCGGCGGGCTGGTCGAGCCGAGCGTCATGGAAGGCCACGCGCCCACGCGACCGCACGTGGGGATGCCAGACCTCCCAATCCTCTCGGCACGCCTCGCGGCTGTGATCGCCGTCGATGAACACGAGCTCGGGGGCCGGGCCGGCCCAGGTGCGGCCGACATCCTGGCTGCGGGCGATGTGCCAGCGGATTCTGGGTCCACTGTGCCGCGCCCGGCGCCAGACCGCGATCCGTGTCGACGCCGGGGTGGCGCGCCATCCGGCGCGGAGCGCCGAGCCATGCTCGTCGACGAACGGATCGATCAGATGGAGCTCCGCTTCACGAGCCATGGCGGCGCAGAACGCATACGCTGAGGAGCCTTCGTAGACGCCGATCTCAACCACGCACGAGGCACTCCGGGCCAGCTGCCCGAGCACCTCGGCCTCGGCCGCGCTGTGCATCGGGCGCGGGGGGATCAGCCCGGCGGCGAGGGCGAAGGCCCGGAGGCCCGGATGGTCCCGCAGCCGGTTCGGGGTGCGCGAGCGGAGCGCCTGGGGCAAGGGCACGCGCTGGCAAGATAGCGACGAGCCGGGAGCGCTTCCGCCGGCGGTCGCCCGACCAGGGTCAGAGTCCGGGCTCGGGCTGGAATGCGGCCCCGGGGTCGTGGTGCTCCAGGTGGCGCAGCGCCGACGTGTAGGCCGACAGTGCAGGCTTTGCCTGCACCGTCCCAGAAGGGGTCAGCCGCAGGAGGCCCGAGTAGTCCAGGGGGTCGTAGCTCGGCTCCCGACCGATCCAGCAGTACCAGAAGATCGCTTGCAGATTCAGGTGCCGGCGGTGCGCGACGAGCAGCGGGTACTCCGCCTTTAACTCCGAAGCCTGGCCCGCCTCGGTCGTATAGATGCTCGATCCCGGCGGACTTGAACCGGATTGCGAGGATGGCCACCCGGTCTCCGTGACGAGCAGGGGGACGCGAGAGGCGTGCTCGCTTTCGAGCACCTGGTGGACATCGGAGAGGATCGTGAGGACGTGGGCTGGTGTATTCGCGTAGGGATGCACAGCGACCGCGTCAAAGAGTCCGCGAGCACCGAAGTTGTAGAGCCTCCTCAACGCGTCCCAGCTCTTCCCGAACAACCCGCCCAGGACGATTCGCGCGTTTGGATCTGCTTTCCGGGCGGCCGCCCGAGCCGAGCGGAGCATTGCTATGTAGCGCGGTTCGTAGGGCTTGGGCCCGTCCCAAAACAGGGTCTGCCCCTCCGGCGAGGGGCCACCGTCCTCCTCGTTCCAGATCTGCCACCAGCGCGGCGCGTAAAGGGCCAGGGAGGCGTGCTTCTTCCAGAATTCGCCGTGGGTGCCGTACCGCTTCACCAGTGCGCCGACGAAGTCGCCGTAGTCCTGTGCCCGGGCGGGCGGTGACCATACGAGCGCGGCCTGAAGTCTCGCCCACGGTGGCGCCTGCAGGACGGTGGGCAGCATCGCCAACCCATGCTTCGCAAATTCGAGGATCTGCTGGTCGATGCTCCCGAACGACGTGGGTGTACCTCCCACCGATGTGAAGAGCCCGCGCTCCTCGGGCGGAACGTCGGCCCACGAGCGGTACGGCTGCGCGGTGCTCCAGTAGATCGGGAACCGGACGATTCCGGTACCGGTTTGGCGTATGCGCGCCAATTGGCCGCCCACATCGACGCCCGGATCGAACAGGGCGCTACCCGTGTTCATGCCGAAAAAGGCGGGCGACACGCCCGCCGGCCGCCGCGCTGCGGATGAGCTCGGCGCGGCCAACACGACCAGCACCGCAAGCGAAATCGCGATCGTCGCCACGCTGCGGCGCGCGGCGGAGCGATTCCGCGCAGTCAATATTCGCCGCCTGGCCATCTCGTCCCTAAACACGCCCCGTTGTTCATAGATGCGGCACGTCGTATGGCGCAGAGAGCTGATTGAATCGCGGCAGACGCGTGTGGAGGAACGGTTGAGGCTTCGCAATCCCGTGGCCGGGCTGCGTCGACGGCTCGGTTCTATCTCGGGCACGGTCGAGGATGTGCGTGATCGCGTCAACGGGCTCGAGCTAGAGCTGGCCGACCTGCGCCGTGAGAACGCCCGCCACCGCGAAATCCTGCTCGCTCTGCGCGACCGCGAACCCGAACAGCGCGAACGCCTCGCGCAGCTGAGGCGCTCGACGGACTACGAATTGGCGTTCACCGAATCGGAGCCTTTGGTGAGCGTGATAATCCCGACGTACGACAACTATGAGCGGCTCGCCGATCGCTCGATCCCGTCCGTGCAGGCACAGACGTGGCAGCACTTCGAGGTTCTGGTCGTCGGGGACGCCGCCCCCGATGCGGCCCGCACGGTCGTGGAGAGCATCGGTGACGAGCGTGTCAGGTTCTGGAATCGCACGTATCGCGGACCCTACCCGGAGGATCCGCGCGACCGCTGGCACATCGCGGGTGTGCCGCCCTACAACGAGGCGGCGGCCACCGCACGCGGACGGTGGATCGCCCACCTTGGCGACGACGATGCCCTCCGCCCTCACCACCTCGAGGTGCTGCTTGACCGCGCACGTCAGGACAGGCTCGAACTCTGCTACGGGATTGCGAACACCTACCGGCCCGACGGTAGCGTCGCTCCGCTCGTGGGGCGGTTCCCGCCGGAGTGGGGTCAGTTCAGTTTCCAGGCCACGATCTATCACGCGGGGCTGGCGCCGATCTTTCCGGCCGAGATGAGCGATGCACTGTTCCAGATGCCGTGGGACTGGGGCCTCTGCCGACGGATGATGCGAGCCGGCGTTCGCATGGGCATGGTCGATTCGATCGTGGCGGACGGCTACCCGTCGGCGCTGTGGATAGGACGCGAAGGAGCAAGCTCGGTCTAACCGACCGCTCGCCACGACGCGGCGAAGGAATCGAACCTTCCAAGCCGGGGGCTGCCCGGCCCTGCCAGTTTTGAAGACTGGATGGGCCACCAGGCCCGTGCCGCGCCGCCGCGGATGCTATGTCGCCGGCCGCGCCGCGGCCTCCGGCACGCGCCGAGGCTCGGGCGGCGCGCCCGTTTAGAGCCCGTGCTCGAAGGCGCCCTTGACGCTCGCGTCGAGCGCGTTCAGGCGGTAGAGAGCGAGCGCCTCGGCAGAGGCGAACCGCCCGCCCGGGGCGGTGCTTGGGCCGTGGTGGGAGAGAACGCAGTGCAGCAACGAGAGGCGGTGCGAGTCGTCCATGACGGCGCCGTGAGTCGCGATGATGCGCTCGCCGATGACGAGATGACCGAGAAGACGTCCCTCCTCGGTCACCCCGATATCGGCGCCGTAGGTGAACTCCTGGGTGCGCCCGATGTCATGTGTGATTGCGGCTGTGAGCAGAAGCGACGACTGAAGTCGCGGGTGCAGCTGACAGAGGTCATAGGCGAGGCTGGCCACGGCGACGGTGTGCTCGAGCAGGCCGCCCAGATAGGCGTGGTGACCGGCGCGCGAACACGGCGCGCGACGCCACTCGGCCCGGATCGAGGCATCGCCCAGCAGCCGCTCGAGCAGCGCCCGGTACTGGCGATCGTGAACCTCGTCCGCCAGGTGCTCGAGGAAGCCGTCGAGCTCATCGAGGTCCCGGTGGGCTCGGGGGAGGAAGGTTCCCGGATCGACCCCGTCAGCGGGGTCGATCCGCGCGATCTCGTGCAGTTCGAGCACCAGCTCATCCCGGAACCTCTCGACGCGCCCCTGCACGCGCACCAACTCGCCGCGATCGAACCCTCCAGCGAGCGCGTCCGCATCGCGGAAGACCCGGGCTTGCACGGTGCCCGTCGGGTCGCGCAGCTCAAGCGCGAGATACGGCGACCCGCTCCGCGTCATCAGCCGATCCTTGCGAACGCACGCATACACGCCCGCCACCTCGGCCCCCGCACGCAGCTCACTGATGGTGTGCGCTGGCTCCTCGGAGCGGGTGAGAGCGGTACCGGTGATATCCGCAGTCATGCCCTCGCATGATCGACTGAGGGCCGGATGCCACGTTGACACGCCCGCGCTCGGGGACCGACTGAGCAAGGTCGTGACGTCCGGCACCCGTCAGACCCATCGCGCCCATCATGTACGGTGATTCGCGATGCATCCGCTGCAGTGGGAATATCGTCCGGATCGCCTGCGCGCTCCGGCTTTGGTCTGCGCCTTCAAGGGCTGGAACGACGCCGCGGATGCCGCTTCGACCGCGCTCACGTTCGTCGGCAGCACCCTTGGCGCCCGCCGCTTTGCCACGATCGATCCGGAGGAGTTCTACGACTTCCAGGCCGCCCGCCCGCAGGTCAAGCTCGTCGATGGAGAGACGCGGTCGATCGTGTGGCCGGCGGTCGAGCTCTACGAGGCCCGCGTGCCCCGCGCGCCTCGGGACCTAATCCTGCTCGTCGGCACCGAGCCTTCGATGCGCTGGCGAACGTTCACCAAGGTCATCGTCGAGCTGGCGGAGGCGCTGGGAACGCAGCTCGTGGTCACGCTCGGAGCGCTGCTGGCCGATGTGCCCCACACGCGCCCGGTGTCGGTCACCGGTTTGGCCTCGGACCCCGTTCTGATCTCTCGTCTTGGGCTCACCCGTTCGACCTACGAGGGGCCCACCGGGATCATCGGCGTCCTGCACGCTGCCTGCCAGCAGGATGGACTGCCGTCGGCCAGCCTGTGGGCCGCCGTTCCCCACTACGTCGCCGCGACGCCGAACCCCAAAGCGTCGCTGGCGTTGGTGCGAAAGCTCGAGGGGCTCCTCGGGGTCGTGGTCGATGCCAGCGAGCTCGAGTCCGCGGCCGGCGAGTATGAGCGCCAGGTGAACGCCGCCGTTCAGAGTGATCCTGACGTTCAGGCCTTCGTCGAGCGCCTGGAGCAGGTGGCGAGCGCGGATGTGGCGGAGGACCCGGGGCCGCTGCCCTCAGGGGACACGATCGCGCGTGATCTCCAGCGGTTTCTGCGCCAGCGCGGCGAGGATCCCGCGGGGCCGAGCGTCTAGAGCTACCGCAGGCGGACCCCCCACTCGGCCACGTGCTCCTGCCCGGGCTCGAGCCGGACGATCTGCTCGCCGGTGGCCAGGGCATTGGGTGGAGCGCTCATCGGCTCCGCGCCCAGACCCGTGCGCCGGCGGTGCTCGGCCAGCGTGTCCGCGGTGTAGATCTCGATCACCGGATAGGCGCCGTCGACCCACATCTCCACCGTCCGCCCGTCCGGACAGCCCAACCTCACCCAGGCCAGGCCCTCGGCGTCCCGCTCCAGATCGTCGAACGCATAGTCGATCTCCAGTGACCCGATCTGCCGCGGTGCGCGGAAGTCATAGCTCGTCCCGTCCACGGGCTCGCGCCCCGTGGGAAGCTGACGATCAGGATCGGTGGGGATGCGCGTCTGCGCCCGCAGCTCGAGCGTGCAGTCATCGACCCGCGCATCCGGGCCCGGCGAGAGGTAGGGATGCTGGCCGCAGCCATAAGGGCACGGCCCCTCGCCCACGTTCCGCGCCCGGGTCCGCACGCTGAGTCCGCCCGGCCCGAGTTGGTATTCGACCGAGACGTCGAGCGCGAACGGCCAGCGGTCGGTCGGATGCAGCCGCGTTCTCATCACGACCCGGTCCTCGGCGCGATCGTGTGCCGTCCAGTTGCGCCAGCGCAGGAGGCCGTGAATCGCGTTCTGCTTCTCAGGCTCGGTGAGAGCGAGCTGGTAATGCTGCCCGTCGAACGTGTAGCGCCCGTCGGCGAGGCGGTTCGGCCACGGAATCAGTGGGGTCCCGTGGGCGCCGTCGCAGACGGCGCCCACCGCGTAGGGATGGAGCACGTCGCGAGGGCCGTGGGCGTATTCGCGCACTCCGCCGCCGACCTCGACGACCGTGGCTCGTTGATCGCCGGCGACGATCTCGAACTGCTCTCCTGATGGCGGAATGGGAATCGTGAGCCTCCTATCGCTCGGCCGCCGGACACATCAGCCGGTAATCGCAGATCGAGCACGCGGCGTAGGACGGCGTGGGCTCGAATCCCTGCGACAGGATCCCCTCCGCCACTTCCGTGGCCACATCACGGATCCACTCGGCTCGGTCAGCGTCGTCATCGACGCTGACCTTCTCGTCATCGAGGATGTAGTAGTAGGCCTGCCGTGAGGCCTCGAGACTCCACGCCTCGCGCGCGCCCACGGCGTACAGCGACAGCTGGACGTCGTCCGCCAGCTGGGCCGAGCTCTTGGGCCGCCCGGTCTTGTAGTCGATCAGCTCGTATTCGCCACCGGGAAGCCGGTCGACGCGGTCGACGCGGCCGCGGAGGAGATGCGGCCCCAGCCGAAAGGTGAACGGGCGCTCGAACCACAGCGGCTGCGCCTCTTCGGACTGAAACCGCTCGTGGTAGCGCTCCAGGGCTGCCGTCGCCTTACCCCGGAGCTGACGCTCCTCCTCGGAGTCACCGAAGCCCGCGCGGCGCCAGCGCGCATCGAGCAGTCCGAGCAGCTCAGCCAGCGATCCCCGCGCTCCCTCCCCGTGGAAACGCTCCAGAACCTGGTGGACCAGGATTCCGAACCGCTGGTGGACGGTGGGCTCCTGCGGAATCCTGAACACGCGGGCAAACTTGTACTTGAGCGGACATGTCCGATAGGTGTCGATGTCGGAGGCCGACAGGACGACGCCGTCGCCGCGCTTGGGCAGGAAGGGCTCGAGCGACGGCTCGTCACGGGCGGCCACGGCCTGGCTGCGGCGCCTCACGTCCCGCTCCGCGTCGAGCAGGTAGTCGTCCAGAGCCGAGGAGGTGAGGATCTCCCGCTGCTCGGCGGTCACCGCCTGGAGGATTCGGGCATTGACGTCCCTGATCGCCTCGGCTAAGCCCTGCCCCTCGGGCCGGGCGATGAGCGCGGCCAGCTTCAGGAGCTCGAGGTAACGGACGACGGCATGCGAAACGTCCAGATCGGTGTCGAAACGGAGCTCGCCGAGCCGGCCCCCGGCGCGCAGTGTCCCCTCGAGGAGTTCGTCGCGCAGCAGACGGTAGGTCGAGTGCAGCGTCTCCGCCGGCCCGAATAGCTCCTCCTGCTTGTCCTCCCAGCGAGCCTCCAGTTCGGCCCGGGCCCGCTCGATCTGGGGCACGGCGAGCAACGCCGCGCCGCGGTCGTTGACGCTGGGGTAGGCGAGGACCGCGCGCCGTCGCGCCCGCGTGATCCCCAGGTACAGGTCGCGGGCCAACCCTGACGGTGCGGCGCCCGCCGGCGCACCCTCGGGGAGCAGCGCGGCGGGAATGCGGTCCGGGAGCAGCGGCGCCAAGCCCGAGTGCAGGCCGACCACATACACGTGGTCGACCTCGAGGGCACCCGCCGCATCCAGTGCGACGACCTGTACCGCTCGCGCCTCTCCGAGCTCAGGCTCATCGTCCTCGCGCAGCCCGGAGTCGGCCACCCCGGCCACCGAGCGAGCGAACTCACGCCCCGTCGCCTGCGGCGCGCGGCGGGCGTACGAGGCCGCGAGCTCGCCGAACCGGGCCAGAGCGCGGAGCCGCTCGACGACGTCGGCCTGGGCGGCGAACAGCTGCTGGCGACGCAGGCCGAGCCGGTCGATCAGGCGGTGGACATAGAGGTCGGGCCGAGTTGTGTCGAGGCCGGACACGCCGGCGCGGTAGAGCTTCAGGAAGACTCGGATCCGCTCCCGCGCCTCAGGCGGTACCTGCGGTGACTCGGTCGCCGCCGCCAGGGCCGCGACCATGTCTAGTTTGCGCCGCCGGGCGATCTGCGTGCAACGCGCGATATCCACCGACCGCAGGTCGATGGGTGGGCGAGCCAGAGCCCTCACGACGGCGGCGGCATCCGAGGGGTCGGCAAGCAGTCGCAGCCAGGCCAGCAGATCCCTGATCTCCGCCCGCTGAAAGAACGCGGCTGCCCCGACCACCCGATGCGGAACAGCGCGCTCCTCGAGCGCGACGGCAATCGCCTGTCCCTCTCGGGACACGGTCGGAACGAGCACGGCGATCTGGCCCGGGTCGACGCTCTCCCTCATCGTGAGCCGTTCGATCTCGGCGGCGACCGATTGCGCCTGCGCGCGGTCGTTGGCGCAACGCCAGAAGGCGACGTCGCCGGCGGACTCGGAGCCGTGGGCCACCGCCATAGTCGCCTCGCGCGCTTCGAGACAGGCGCGCGCGGCACGCAGCGTCCTCTCCGAGCAGCGGAGGCTCTCCTCCAGGGTGATCACATGCTCCACCGGGGCCAGAAACCCACCGCGCGCCGGATCACAGGTCGCGCTCAGGCGTGTTCCTCCCACACCACGCACCAGGGCGGCTGCGGCCGGATCGAGCAGATCGGCGTCGTCGATCACGAGATAGTCGAAGCGCGCCTCTGCCGCCGGACGCCGCTCGGTGAGGCTCAGGGCTTGGCGGATCAAGTTGCCCGCGTCGCAGACTCCGGCCTTGGCGAGCATCCGCTCGTGGGCGCGGTAGACCTCGGCGAACTCACGCTCGAGCGCAGCATCGGCGGGTTCACCGTCGAGCTGCTCCACGCGCGCCGCCCAGCGTCCGAATTCCTCGGCCCCGACCAGGTAGGCCTTCAGCCTGTCGATACGGCGGACAAAACCGGCGAGCAGCGCGTTGGCGCTGCCCGCGAAGTCGTGGCGCTGGAGCGACAGCTCGTCGATCCGCTCGAGCAGCATGGCGAAGCGCTCGCCGGAGCTGAGGACGGAATCGAGCGTGTCACGCTCGGCGCCGCCAGGCCCGACAACCAGCGCCGCGAGCTCCACGGGCGTCATCACGTAGAGCTGTTCGTAGCCCTCCTCCAGCCGCCGCTCGAGGCGTGAGCGCAGCAGATCGGCCCGCCCTCCCGAGGGTGTCAGGACGGCGATCCGCTCTGGGGGGACCCCGCGCCCGACAAGCCACAGGAAGCGCTCCTGGACGACGGTCGTCTTGCCGGTTCCCGCGGCTCCTCGGATGAGCAATGAAGCGCTGGCGTGGGTGACGGCCTCGCGCTGGGCGGGCAGCAGCTGCGGGGTCACCGATGCCACGTCTGACAGCATAGGTCCAGCCATGACCTCCACCCGCTCGGCACTGGACGCAGACTGGCTCGAGGTATGTCGGCGCGCCGTCGTGGGACTCGAGGAGATGCTGGCCGACTCGCCGACCACCGCCGAGAGGGCGGTCGAGACGGGCACGCGGGGCGAGGGAGGCGACCGCACGCTCGTGATCGATCGGCAGGCCGAGCGCCTCGTGATCTCCCAGCTCGAGCAGCTCAGTCAGGAGGGCTATCGCTTCCTCGCCATCTCAGAGGAGCGCGGTGAGGTGGACTATGGCGATGACCAGGTGCGGGTCATCATCGACCCGATCGATGGCTCGCTGAACGCCAAGCGGGGGATTCCGCATCACGCGCTGTCGATCGCTGTCGCGGACGGTGCGACGATGGCGGACGTCGAGTTCGCCTTCGTGTACGACTTCGGTCCCCACGAGGAATGGTGGGCTCGTCGCGGCGAGGGAGCCTGGCTCAACCAGCGCCGGATCGATCCTGAGGTGCCCGAGCGGCGGGGGTCAGACGGACGGCTCGAGGTGCTGGGCATCGAGTCGGCGGATCCACGCTGGGTCGCGAAGTCGATCGATGCCCTGGTGGACAGCGCGTATCGGCTCCGGGCGATCGGGACGATTGCCGCCTCTCTATGCCAGGTGGCGGCCGCGCGGTTCGACGGAATGGTCTCGCTTCGACGCTCGCGCGGCGTCGACGCCGCTGCCGGCCAGCTGATCGTCCGAGAGTCAGGCGGCCTCGTGAGCTTCCCCAGCTGTCCCGACCCGCTCGCCGCGCCGCTCGACGCCGCTCCCGCCTCGCCCGTGGTCGCCGCCCGGTCGGCGGACACCCTTCAGCAACTGGAAGCGATCCCCAGGACATGATCGACTGGATAATCGCCGAGCGAATCGCGGCCTTCGTGGCCGGCGAGGGCGAGGATCGAGGACCCACGATCGACCTGGCCCCGCTGGCCGCGGAATCCGAGGCGCGCGTCGTCGCCTACACCGGGCTGCGGCCGGCCCGGCCGCTTCCCCCGCCCGAGGGCATCGGCCGGCGCGAATGGGTGACCAGCAACATCGGCTCGATGCGCGCGTTGCTCGACCCGGTGCTCGTCCGGGCGGGTGAGAACCTCGGGCCGCTGCGCCCGGCGGTGCAGATCGGGGTGGGCTTGGTCCTGTCCACCGAGGTCGGGGTGGTCCTGGGCTACCTGGCCCAGCGCGTGCTCGGCCAGTACGAGCTCGTCCTCCTCGACGAGGCGGTCGAGAACCGGCCGCCCCGGCTCCTCTTCGTGCTCCCCAACCTCGGCCAGGTCGTGCGGTCATTCGACGCTGACGAGCGGGAGTTCATGACCTGGGTGACGCTGCACGAGGTCACCCATGCCGTCCAGTTCGCGGGCGTGCCCTGGCTGCACGCCCACGTGGCCGGGCTGGTCCGGGAGCTGTTGGCCAGCGCCGAGGTCCGGATCGAAGCCCCGCGCAAGCTGCGGGTCCCAAGCCGGGAGGAGGTGGGCGAGATCATGGCCGCGCTCCGCAAGGGCGACCTGATCTCGATCGTCACCAACAAGGCCGAGCGCGAGACGCTGGATCGCGTCCAGGCCGTGATGGCGGTAATCGAGGGCCACGCCGAGCACGTGATGGACGCTGTCGCGCCCGACCTCGTCCCCTCGCTGCCCCGCCTGCGCGCCGGGATCGACCGCCGGCGACGCTCCCAGTCGGGACTCTCCCGGCTCCTTGCGCGGCTGCTGGGCATGGATCTCAAGCTGCGCCAGTACGAACAGGGCAAGCGTTTCTGCGACGCGGTCGTCGCGGACTCCGGGGTTGAGGCCCTGCACCATGTCTTCTCGGGCCCCGAGGCGCTGCCCACCCTGGCCGAGCTGAACGACCCGGCGGCGTGGCTCAAGCGGACCGCCGGGGCGCGCACCGCAGCGGCGGCTTAAAGGGCGATAAATCTCGCTCGCAGCCCGTGTAACGGCGGGTCCGGCCAGGGGTACAAACATGTGTTCGATATTTCAGGCAACTTGAGAACGGAGTAGAGACATGGCGACCACAAGCAGCCGTGGGGGCGGGACGAACACCGCGCCCCGCCGAAGCAGCACCCGCAGAACCAGCAGCAGCCGGAAGACCACGAGCCGGGCGGGCACGGGCCGGGCGAGCACGGGCCGCGCGAGCACGAGCCGGGCGAGCACAAGCCGCTCGAGCACGGCGCGGAAGTCCACGACCCGCAAGTCATCGCCGACCCGCCGCAGCACGCGGACGACGGTGACCTCGACCCAGCCTCGGACCACCGCCGGGCAGGTTCAGCTGTTCGCGGAGCGCGCCGTCCTCGTGCCCGTCGGCGCGAGCCTTCTGGCCAGCGACACTCTCGTGTCCACGGTCGCCGGGCTTGTCACCAAGTACCGGACCCGCACGGGCGTCGAGCGTGAGCTCAAGCGCTACGAGCGCCGCGGCGCCACCGCGCGCAATCGGTTGGAGCGCCAGGTTCGCCGCAGTCGGACCCGGTTCGAGCGCCAGCTTCGTCAGCGCCGGAGCCTCGTCGAGCGGACCGTCCGGCAGAATCGGCGCCGGCTCGAGCGCGAGGTGCGCTCGGTTCGCCGGGACGTCGAGAAGCGGTCCGGTATGGTAGGAGCCCGGGTCGAGAAGCTGGTCTCCGACGCCCAGGGGCTGATCTCCTAGCCCCACTAGGTTTCCCCCGCCGGGATCGGGAGAGTCCCGCCGCGGGTCAGGTTCGCCGGCCACATATCTTCGCCGGCGAATGCAGCACCCTCTCCTCCCTCAACCACCGGGACGCCACGTAAGTGGCGTCCCGGTTGGTCTTTAAGGGGCCGCTCGGGCGTGGCCTCGGGGCGGGAGGCTGGCGTAATATCCGGGGCGGGAGGCGCCGCGAGGGCGGGAGGCAGGGGCGGAGACGCCACAAAAGCGGGAGGCACCGCAAAGGTGAGAACGTGAGGTAACCCGCTCGAGCGACGCGCATTGACCCGCTCTGGCGCCGCAAAAGCGCAAATCGCCGCGGCATCGCGGCTGGTATGCGCCTTTGCGGCCCGCGCTGCCCGAGCCCGCGTCCCCCGACGCGCTCACGCCTCGCACCACTCCGGGGCCTGTCGGCCCCATAGAGCCACCGTCCTACAATCAACCGCATGCCCTCTCGCGATCAAGTCCTCGACGCCCTCAGAACCGTTATCGACCCCGAACTTCGGCGGGACATCGTCGAACTCGAGATGGTGCGGTCGGTCGACGTGCACGAGAACGGCGTGGTCGACGTGATGGTGTCCCTGACCACCCCCGGGTGCCCGATTCGCAGCCACTTCCAGACCGGGGTGGCCCAGGCGGTGCGGGGCCTCGAGGGCGTCACCGGCGTCAACGTCAGCTTTGACGTGCTCTCGGATAACGAGAAGGCGAACCTGGGACGGAAGCTCGGCCGGGGCTCTCTACCCGACGGAGCGCTGGCTCAGGTCTCGAACGTGATCTGCGTGGGTTCGGGGAAGGGCGGCGTCGGCAAGTCGAGCGTCACCGCCAACCTGGCCGCCGCGCTGGCCGCCCAGGGCAAGCAGGTGGGCGTCCTCGATGCCGATGTCTGGGGCTACTCGCAGCCGCGGATGCTGGGTCTCGGAGCCGAGCGGCCGAAGGTCAATGCCGAGCGCAAGATCGTCCCGCTGAGCAGTCACGACGGGATCAGGGTGATGTCGATCGGGTTCTTCATCGAGCAGGACGCCGCGGTTGTCTGGCGCGGGCCGATGCTCCACAAGGCCCTCCAGCAGTTCCTCGAGGATGTCGACTGGGGCGAGCTCGATTACCTACTGATCGACCTGCCGCCGGGTACGGGCGACGTGTCGATGACCCTGGCGCAGCTGCTTCCCCAGGCCAAGTTCGTGATCGTCACCACGCCGCAACCGGTGGCCCAGAAGGTGGCGCACAGGTCGGCCGAGATGGCCTCCAAGCTGAAGCTCGAGATTGCCGGCGTGATCGAGAACATGGCCGGCTTCGTGACCCCATCAGGCGAGCGCTATCAGCTGTTCGGCGAGGGGGGAGGGCAGATGCTGGCCGATGAACTCGACGTGCCGCTGCTGGCCAAGGTGCCGCTGACCATGGCGCTGCGCGAGCAGTCCGACGCCGGAACGCCCGTGGTCCTCGCCGACCCGGACGATCCCGCCGCGCAGGCCCTGCGCCAGGCTGCGCGCGGCATCATCGCGCTGTCGCCGATCGAGCTCCCGGTCATGCAGGCGCCAGTTCCCCCGGCGGCCCTGCAGCCGGTCGGGATGTCACTGCCGATGGCCTAAACCGCTGCCGCCCGGGCGGTCCGGACGGTTAGGGCGGCCCGGGGGTTAGGGCGGTCCGGACGGTTAGGGCGGTCCGGAGGGTTAGGGCGCTCCGGAGGGTTAGGGCGGCCCGGGGGTTAGGGCGTCCGGAGGGTTAGCGGTTGGCGTAGTAGTCCGCGTTGCGCTTCGTGTAGTGCTGCCACTCGTCAGGCAGCTGGTCCTCGGCGAAGATGGCATCGACGGGGCAGGCCTCGACGCAGGCGTCGCAGTCGATGCACTCCTCGGGATCGATGTGCAGCATCTCGACGTCGTCGTAGTCAGGCTCGTCGGGGGTCGGGTGGATGCAGTCGACCGGGCATACCTCGACACACGAATTGTCCTTCGTGCCGATACAGGGCTCGGCGATCACGTAGGCCATAGATGCAGCTCTTCCTGTGTTCGAAACTCGTCCGTGGAGCGGCGCATTCTAGGCAGATCACCATCGCTAGCCTCGTCGTGTGCTCTTGCTGACGGGCGCCACAGGAACGATCGGGATGCCGGTTCTTCGCCGCCTTCTCGCGGCCAACATCCCGGTGCGCTGCCTGGTGAGGGACCCGCGGCGGCTGGGCCGCCACCGCGTCCGAGTCCAGATCGCGCTCGGCGATCTCGCGGATCCGTTCTCCTTTCGCAACGCGCTGCGCGGGGTCGAGACGGTGATCCATCTCGCCTCGGTGATACGCGACCAGCCGACGGGCTCGATCGAGGAGCTTTCAGGCGTCGCGACCTGGCGTCTGGTCCAGGCGAGCGAGCGCGCCGGCGTAAAACGCTTCGTCTTCTTCTCCACGCTCGGGGCCTCCACGCGCAGCCGGGCGCGATTGATGCGAGCCAAGGCGATCGCCGAGCGAGCGGTCGTCGAGTCCTCGCTCCAGTGGACGGTGTTCGCGCCGTCCATGGTCTACTCGCCGAGCGACCCGTTCATCACGCTACTCGAGCGAATGTCGCTGCTGCCGGTGATGCCGATCTCGGGATCTGGCCGAGCGGGCTTCCAGCCGATCTGGGCCGAGGATGTCGCCGACTGCGTGCTGGCTGCGCTCCCCGGGCGCCTGAATGGCGCCGACACCGCGGGGCAGCGGTACGAGCTGGCGGGGCCGGAGACGCTGACCTACGCCGAGATCGTGGCGTGTGTCCTGCGCTCGCTGCGCCGCCGGCGACCACTGGTCCGGCTGCCCACCGGGTTCGTCAGACGACTCCTGAACACCGTCGAGCTGCTGGGCGGGCCGACCGCGTTCGCCACCTGGGATGAGGCAGAGTTGCTCGAGGTCCCTCTCATCTCGCGTCACGGCACCGCGGACGCTGAGCGCCTGGGTGTGCTCCCCAAGCCGATGCGCGCGGTTCTCGGCGTGGGCTGAATCTCCCCGGTCTGTTCACCGGAAGTTCACTGCTCCCCGCGGGCGGGTAATTCCCTCGGGGCAGAGCCGCTGAATCGAGGGAGAGACCATGGCATCGGCGATTGAGGATGTGAGCAGCCTTCCGGGCGAAACCGTGAACGACCAGGATGGGCGCAAGATCGGGCAGGTCAAGGAGATCTTCGCCGTGGGGGACGACGAGACCCCGATGTGGGTGACGATCGAGGCCTCGACCGGGATCGGCCGCTCACGGCGCCTATTCGTGCCGTTGGCCCGGCTCAAGCAGCAGGAGGACGAGATTCGCGTCCCCTACAGCTACTCGCACGTTCACGACTCGCCGGAGGTCGAGGCCGACGACGAGCTCTCAGAGGAGGACGACCGGGCCCTTCGCAGCTATTACGCCATCGGCCTGGCTGACCAGGAGCTGGTCGAAGCAGCGCAGTCCTACGCGAGCCAGGTTCCGGATGAGGAGGGGCCTGCGCGCAGGATCGAGGCCAGCGCGGCGGAGGGACCGGTCCGCCCGATCGAGGACAAGCCGCCGGCCGAACGGGCGGCGGAGGCGTATGAGAGGGAGCGGCAGGAGGAGGGGGAGGAAGAGCACCGCTCGCCGCGGAAAGCGACCGCCGACGATCTGTTCGACGAGGAGGGGGG
>Ga0070731_10002646_pt1 | contig 16853 bp, 23 predicted proteins | sample Coa_R1_2_FD_66448 | JGI IMG/M metagenome (GOLD analysis project Ga0070731, IMG submission 66448) | Surface soil microbial communities from Centralia Pennsylvania, which are recovering from an underground coalmine fire - Coalmine... | ecosystem: Environmental > Terrestrial > Soil > Unclassified ...
CCGCGTCGAGGCGATCATCCTCTCGATGACGCCGCACGAACGGCGCGTGCCCCACGTCATCGACGGGTCTCGGCGCAAACGCATCGCCGCCGGCAGCGGCACCACCGTGACGCAGGTGAACCAGCTGCTCGAGGCCCGGAAGCAGATGGCGAAGATGATGAAGATGATGGGGTCCGGCAAGATGCCGCAGATTCCCGGAGCGGCCGCGGGCGCCAAGCCGCGGCCGAGCGCGACACGCAAGCCCTCCAGCAAGCGAAAGAAGAAAGCGAGAAGGTGAGTCAATGGCAGTGAAGTTGAGGCTGACGCGGGTCGGGTCGAAGAAGAACCCGATCTACCGCGTCGTCGCCGCGGACTCGCGCAGCCCGCGCGACGGCAAGTTCATCGAGATCGTCGGCCGGTACAACCCGCAGTCCGAGCCGTCCCTCATCGAGTTCGACGAGGACAAGGTGCGCGGCTGGCTGCAGAAGGGCGCTCAGCCGACGAATCCCGTCGCCAAGCTCCTGAAGGCCAAGGGCATCTCCTAGTTTGGCCGAGCTACTGGCGGAGTTGGCCAGGCGGCTCGTCGACGAGCCGGAGGCCGTGCGCGTCGAACAGGTCGAAGGGGACGACGGGTCGCTCGTGCTCCGCCTACACGTCGCAGATGACGACGTCGGGAAGGTGATCGGCCGGCAGGGCCGCATCGCGCGGGCGCTGCGGACGGTTGTGCGCGCCGGCGGCCCGAACGCGGGGCGCCGGCTGCAGCTCGAGATCGTCGGGTGATCGCCACCCTCTACGACATCCACGGGAATCTCGCCGCGCTCGAGGCGGTGCTCGCCGAGATTCCCGACGACGCGGCCATCGTCGTCGGCGGCGACGTCGTCGCCGTCGGCCCGAAGCCGTCGGAGACGCTCGAGCGGCTCCGTGCGCTCGGCGACCGCGTGCACTGGCTGCGCGGCAACACCGACCGAGAGCTGACGCCGGGTGAGCCGGGCCTCGCGCCGCCGGGCGCGTTCGACGCGACGCGCGACGCGCTGTCGGAGGAGCAGATCGCATTCCTGCACGCGCTGCCTCCGACCGTGCAGATCGGTCGAGTGCTCTATTGCCATGCATCACCCCGCAACGACCTCGACGTCTTCACCGACCTCACGCCCGCGGAGCGCATCGGCTTCCTGTTCGAAGACGTGGACGCCGACGTCGTCGTGTGCGGCCATACGCACATCCAGTTCGAGCGCGTCGTCGCCGGGAAGCGGGTGATCAACTCCGGGAGCGTGGGGGCGCCCTACGAGACGGAGCCGGGCGCGTACTGGACGCTCGACCTCGAACGCCGGCGAACCGACTATCCCGGCGCGCCCCTGCCCCAGATGACCCCGGACGAGGCTCGATCGCTCTTCGAGACGCTTGACGTCTCGCTCTGACCTCGTCCCGGTCGGCCGCGTCGGCCGCCCGCACGGGGTCGACGGCGCCTTCTTCGTCGAGCGGCCGAGCGACCGCGCCGAGGTCTACGCGGTCGGAGCCGAGCTGTGGGCCGGGGGCCGTCCGGCCACCGTCGTGGTCTCGCGCCACGGCAGCGGCAATCGCCCGGTGATCAAGCTCGACCGGCCGGTGGAGCGCGGAACCGAGCTCGCCGTCCCCCGCAAGAGCCTCCCCCGGCTGCCCGAGGACGAGTACTACGTCTTCGAGCTCCGCGGGCTCGCGGTGGAAGAGGAGGGGGGCCGGTTCCTGGGCCGTGTCGCCGACGTGGTCGATTACCCTGCCAACGACGTGCTCGAGCTCGACTCGGGCCTGTACCTGCCGCTCGTCGAAGCCTGCGTGCGGTCGGTGGATGTCCAGGGCGGGCGGATCGTCGTTGCGCCAGGCTTCGCAGATCCGGAATGAGAGTCGACGTCTTCACCCTCGTCCCGCACGCGTTCGCCTGGCTCACGGAGCAGCGGCCGATCGCGGGAATCCTCGGCGGGGAGCTCGAGCTCCGGCTGTTCAACTATCGCGACACGACGCCGCTCCGCGCCGGACAGGTCGACGACGAGCCCTACGGCGGCGGGGCCGGGATGGTGCTCCGCGTCGACGTCGTCGCCGCCGCGCTCGACGCGGTGTACGGCGGCGACCAGCCGAAACGTGTGGTCGCGCTGACCCCGCAGGGGCGTCCGCTGACCCAGGCGCTCGTCGAGGAGCTGGCACAGGAGCGCGAGATCGCCCTGTTGTCCTCCCGCTTCGAGGGCTTCGACGAGCGGATCGTCGAGCACCTGGCGAGCGACGCCGTCTCGATCGGGCCCTACGTCCTCTCGAACGGCGAGCTGCCCGCGATGGTGGTGCTCGACGCCGTCGCACGCCGCTTGCCGGGCGCGCTCGCCGAGGGCTCGGGCGAGCTCGAGAGCTTCTCGGCCGAGCTCGGCGGCGCGCTCGAGTACCCGCACTACACGCGCCCGTCCGAGTTCCGGGGCTGGCCCGTGCCCGAGGTCCTCCTCTCCGGCGACCACGCGCGCATCGACGCGTGGCGAAGGGACCACGTGCGGTGAGGGATCCGCTGGGACGCCTCTTCCCGAATCTCCCGCGCCCCGTCCGGGTTGCGCTCGACTGGGTGCTGACGATCGCCGGGGCCGTCCTCATCGTCGTCGCGCTGAAGGCATGGGTCGTCAACCCGTACCGGATCCCGTCGTCGTCCATGGAGCCGACCCTCCACTGCGCGCGGCCGGCGCAGGGCTGCGAGGCGCACTTCAGCGACCGTGTTCTCGCCTGCCGGATCTGCCTCGACTTCTCGAGCCCGAAGCGGGGGCAGATCGTCGTCTTCCATACGCCGCCCCTTGCTCTCGTCAAGTGCGGAGCCGGAGGCACTTTCGTCAAGCGGCTCATCGGCCTGCCTGGGGACACGGTGAAGGAGGACAACCAGGGCCACATCTGGATCGAGCCGACCGGAGGCCATTCGTTCGCCGAGCTGAAGGAGCCGTACATCCAAGCGGAGAGACGCCTGGCCGACACGGCCCATTTCGGCCACAGCTGGCACGTACCGCTAGGCAGCTACTTCTTCATGGGAGACAATCGCGCGGAGTCGTGCGACTCGCGGGAGTGGGGGTCGGTCCCGCGGAAGAACCTGATCGGCACCGTGTTCTTCGTGTACTGGCCCCCAAACAGAATCGGATTTCGATGAGCAAGCTCGAGCCGATCGCGCCCGGGCTGCGGCGCTGGGCGGCTTGGCATCCCGAGTGGCGGCAGGAAGTCGGCTCGGTGGCGGTCGACACGCCGGACGGGCTCGTCCTCATCGACCCGATCGAGCCGCCTCCGGAGGTTCGATCCCCCCAGCACGTGCTCTTGACCGTCTTCTGGCACGCCCGCTCGGGCGGCGAGCTCGGCGCCGAGCACGTGTGGGCGCACTCCCGCGGCCTGCGGAAGCTGAAGAACCGGGGCGTCGTCGTCACCGACCCGTTCGATGCCGACCCGGAGCTCCCGGGCGGGATCAAGGCGTTCGCCACCGCGCGCGAGGGCGAGGTCATCTACTGGCTGCCGCAGCAGAAGGCGCTCGTCGTCGGAGACGTCCTCCTCGGCGCAGGCGCGAAGCCGCACGCCACCTCGGAGCCGCTCCGGCTCCCCCCTGAGAGCTGGCTCGAGGGCGCGACCCTGAAGCAGCTGGTGAAGTCGCTCCTGCCGCTCCTCGACCTGCCGGCCGAGCGGATCCTCGTCTCGCACGGCGATCCGGTCCTCCAGGGCGGCAAGGACGTCCTCCGGGCGCTGATCGCGCCCGAATAGATTCAGAAACAGCGGGTTTTCCGCTAACCTGCGCTCCGGCCTGCGGGCCGCCTTCCCATGAGCAGGATCATCGAGTCGATCGAGCGCGCCCAGATGCGCAAGGTTCCCCGCTTCAAGGCGGGCGACACCGTGCGCGTGCACTTCCAAGTGATCGAGGGCCAGCGTCGCCGCGTGCAGGTCTTCGAGGGCATCGTCATCAAGCGGCAGGGATCCGGTGCCCGGGAGACGTTCACCGTCCGCAAGCAATCGTTCGGCGTCGGTGTGGAGCGCACGTTCCCGCTGCACTCCCCCAAGATCGAGAAGATCGACGTCGCTGCGATCGGTGACGTGAACCGGGCGAAGCTCTACTACCTCCGCGGCCGTGTGGGGAAGAAGGCGCGTGTGCGCGAGCGCCGCTACGGCGGGCCCGTGCAGGCGGAGCAGACCGCAGTCGAGGAACCGGAGGCGGTCGACGAGGCCGACGAGGCCGTGCCCGAAGAAGAGACTGTCGCAACGCCCGACTAGGGCGCTAGTCTCGGGCCGGTGAAGCGGACCGGCCAGAAGCTCCTTCGATTCGACCGCAAGCTCGGGGCGCGATTCGTCGCCGGCGCGGACGAGGCCGGTCGCGGCTCGCTCGCCGGGCCGCTCGTCGTCGCCGGCGTGCTGCTCGACTACGGCGCGCTGAAGGAGCACAAGGTGCGTCCGCTCACGTACCTGAACGACTCGAAGCAGTGCACCGCGGAGCGGCGGGAGGATCTGTTCCGCGCCGTCGTCGCGTGCGCAGAGAAGGTGGTCGTGCGCGCCATCCCGGCGGGCGACATCGACCGCAACGGGCTGCACAAGTCGAACCTCGCGGGCCTGCGCGCGATGCTGACGGAGCTGTCGCCGCCGGCGGAAGCGTGCCTCGTCGACGGATTCCGTCTCGGGCCGCTCGCGCCCGACCACACCGCCGTCGTCGACGGCGACGAGAAGAGCGCGGCGATTGCAGCCGCGTCGATCGTCGCGAAGGTGACGCGCGACCGGCTGATGCACCGGCTCGACGCGCTCTATCCGGCGTACGGCTTCGCGCAGCACGTCGGCTACATCACGCCCGGCCACTCCGCCGTCGTGCGCGAGCGCGGGCCCTCCGCCGTGCACCGCCTGTCGTTCCAGGCGCTCTGTTATCGGTGAACGCGGCCGAGCGCCGCGCCGCGCGCTGGTACCGGCTGCGCGGGTGGCGCATCCTCGGCACGAACGTCTGGGCGGGCCGCAACGAGATCGACCTCGTCGCGCGCCGCGGCCGCGCGCTCCGGTTCGTCGAGGTGAAGGAGAAGACCGGGCCGCGTTTCGGCGACCCCGCGGAGATGGTGACGGCCGAGAAGCAGCGCCGCGTGCGCAGCGCCGCGGCGGCCTTCCTCGCGTCGCACCCGGAGCTGCGCGGGTTCGACGTCGCGTTCGACGTCGTCGCCGTCCGCGAAGGGAAGCTCCGCCGGATCGCGGACGCGTTCTAGGATCCCCTGCGTGAGCGCGGTCGGGGAATGGGACTGGTCGCTGCGCGTCTTCGACCACGTCGACCTGCAGGCGAGCGACTTCGACGAGAGCGTTCGCTTCTACGAGACGGTCCTCACACCGCTCGGAATCCCGAAGCTCTCGCAACACGAGGGCGGTGCGTGCTTCACGAACCTGAACGTGGTCGATCGGCGTCCCGCCACGCGGAATCTCCATCTCTGCTTCTACGCGAGGGAGAAGGAGCACGTCGACGCGTTCCACCACCTGGGAGTCGGCGCCGGCTTCCGGTCCAACGGAGCGCCCGGCTACCGTGAATACGGCCCCGGTTACTACGCGGCGTACTTGCTGGATCCCGACGGCAACAATGTCGAGGCGCTGTACCGCGACGTCGGAAACGTCGGCCACGACGCGTCGGCGAGGCTCCGATGAGCTGGCTCGTCCTCAACGCACGGGACGCAGAGTGGATCGATTGCGTCCTCGGAAAGTACTGCGGCTTCGAGACAAAGGAGGACCGCTTCGAGCAGCTCGGCATCAATCTCAACGTGCTGCAGCCGGGCGAACCGATGACGATGTACCACCGCGAGAACGCGCAGGAGGACTTCCTCGTGCTCGAGGGCGAATGCCTCCTCATCGTCGAGGGCGAGGAGCGCCCGCTGCGTCGATGGGATCTCTTCCACTGCCCGCCCGGTGTCGCGCACGCGATCGTCGGAGCAGGTGACGGCCCGTCGCTCGTGCTCGCCGTCGGCGCCCGCCGAGGTGAGGACGAGGGCCTGGTGTATCCGGTCGACCCGGTCGCCCAGAAGCACGGCGCCGGCGTGGCCGTCGAGACAACAAGCCCGAAGGAGGCATACGCCGGCATCACCTTCGATCGCGGCCCCTACCAGGAGGGCTGGCTGCCGTAGCGAAGTCTCTCGTGTGGCGGTCACGCAGGAGGAGCTCTACTCCGGCCTCGATCTCGAGCTCTCGTGGTCGGAAAGCGCGCTGCCCGAGCACGTGCGGACGAAGCACGTGCACCGGCTGCACCCGTATCACGGCAAGTTCATCCCCCAGCTCGTCGAGATCCTGCTCGACCGCTACTTCCCGAGCGGAGGCCACGTGCTCGATCCGTTCGCCGGCTCGGGGACGACCCTCGTGCAGGCGCTCGAGTCGGGGATGGACGCGACCGGCGCCGAGCTCGCCGCGTTCAACTGCCTCCTCATGCGCGTCAAGACCGCGCAGTACGACGTCGACGCGCTCGCCGTCGAGCTGCGCGACCTCGTCGAGCGGCTCGACGCGTTGAGGACGACGTCGCGGCCGAATGCCTACCTTCGCCGCTGGTATGCGCCCGCGGCGGCGAGGCAGCTCCTCGCCTTCCGCGACCACGCGCACTCCGAGGTGCTGCGGGTGATCCTCTCCCGGGCCGCACGGTCCGCGCGCCGCGCCGCGCACTTCGACCTGGAGGCGCCGAGCGAGCCGATGACGGGCGAGTACTGGTGCCACAAGCACCGCCGCAGGTGCCGGCCGGTCGAGACGGCGAACGGGTTCCTCCGCCGCTACGCGCTCGACACGCTCGTGCGCATCGAGGAGTTCGCGGCGGTGCGGAGCGACCGGGCCGCGCGCGTGCTGCACGGCGACTCGCGGACGATCGAGTACGACGACACCTTCGACGGCGTCCTCACCTCGCCACCCTACCCGGGGCTCATCGACTACCACGAGCAGCATCGCTACGCGTACGAGCTGCTCGGCCTCGACGACCGCCGCGAGCTCGAGCTCGGCCCGGCCGAGGCGGGTACCTCGCGCGCGGCGCTCGAGGCCTACGTCGACGGCATCGCCCGGGCGCTGGCGAACGCAGCCTCGGCTCTCGCGCCCGGAGCCCCCGTGCTCATCGTGGTGAACGACCGCCGCGATCTCTACCCGGCCATCCTCGAGCGCGCCGGCCTGCGGCTCGAGGAGCGCCTGCGCCGGCACGTCAACCGGAGAACGGGCCGCCGCGCAGGCGAGTACTTCGAGGACGTCCTCGTCGCGCGCCAGTAATGTCGCCTGCGTGAGGTCGCCTGTTCCCGATCGCGCAGCCGCGACAGCGCTCGGCGATGCACTGCGCGCGCTCGGCTACGAGGCCGACACAATCTCCGACCTCATCGGCGACGACGTCGCCGAGCGCGAGGAGGTCGTCGTCGCCGAACGGCGGCTGTCGGAGTCACCACTGGAGAACGCGATCCGGCTGCTCTACCTCGAGCTGCCGGTAGCGGCGCGGAAGGTCGACTCCGGCACTGCGGAGGCGCTCGTCACGCTGGGGCTCGTGACGCGCGACGGCGACGCGCTCGTCCCGCACGCGCGCGTCGTCCCGGTGGACGAGACGCTGCTCGCCTCGGACGGCTTCACCCGGGACGCGGAGGACCCGCCCGACTACGTCGCCACGTACACGCCGACCGCGCGCACATGCGACCTGCTGACGCCTCGGCCGCGCGTGAAGCGCGCCCTCGACGTCGGGACAGGCAGCGGCATCCACGCGCTCCTCGCGGCACGGCACGCGAAGCATGTCGTCGCCGTCGACGTCAACCCGCGCGCGCTCGCGTACACGGAGTTGAATGCGATGCTCAACGGGCTCGACAACGTCGAGTGCCGCAACGGCAGCTTTTTCGAGCCCGTCGACGGCGAGACGTTCGGGCTGATCACCTGCAATGCGCCGTTCGTCGTTTCTCCGGAGCAGCGGTGGGCGTACCGCGACAGCGGCTTCCGCGGGGACGACGTAACTGCGCACGTCGTGCAGCAGGCCGCCGAGCATCTCGACGACAGGGGCTATGCGACGCTGCTCGGGAGCTGGCTCATCGTCGACGACGACGCGCCGGAGGAGCGGCCGGCCGAGTGGGTGAGGAGGAGCGGCTGCGAGGCGTGGATCCTCACCTCGATCGAAAGCGACCCGCTCGAGCATGCGGCGAGCTGGAATCAGAGCTTCTTCGCCGATGCGGGGACATACGCCGAGGCGCTCGAGCGGTGGACGCGCTACATCGGCGAGCTCGGCGCGCGCGGCGTGGGGGAGGGGGCGATCCTGCTGCACCGGAACGGCGGCAGGACGAGCCTGCGCATCGACGAGATCGACGAGGACACGCTCGAAGACGCGGACGCGCAGATCCGGCGCGCGTTCGCGAACCGGCACCGTGCGATCGACCTTCTCGACATGCGCCTGAAGCGCGCGATGCCGCTGTGGATCGAGCACGAGATGGGACGCAAGTCGGCGAACGTCGTCCTCGACAGTGGAACGCGCTCGATCCTGCCGACGACGTACGGGGCGGCGAGGATCGTCGACGACCTGAACGGCAAGAGGACGCTGCGCAAGCTCGGCGCCGACGGGCGCGCGGTGAAGCTCTGCCGCGAGCTGCTCGGTCTGGGAGCGTTGCAGATCGTCGACTGAGCCGTATCACTTCGGCGCATAGCGTCCGTGCGTGCTTGCACGTGCGGTCACGCATGCGCTCGTCGGGCTGGAGCCACGCCGCGTCGAGGTGGAGGCGGACGTCCACGAGACCGGCTTGCCCGCGTTCGCGATCGTCGGCCTCCCCGACCGTGCCTGTGCCGAGGCTCGCACTCGCGTGCGCAGCGGCATCGTCGCTGCGGAGCTCGCCTTCCCCCGCGGCCGAGTCACGGTCAATCTCGCTCCGGCGGGGCTGCGGAAAGAGGGCTCCGGCTACGACCTCCCGATCGCGCTGGCGCTCCTGGCCGCGTCGGGACAGATCAGGCAGTCGGAGCTGAGCCGGCACGCCGCCGTCGGCGAGCTCGCGCTCGACGGCCGCCTGCGCCGTGTCGGCGGCGTGCTCGCGGTCGCGGAGGGCGCGCGGAGGCTCGGCCTCGAGCGGCTGCTCTGTCCCCCGGAGTCGGCCGCCGAGGCGGCGCTTGCCGGCGTCCGGCCCGTCCCCGTCGCGCACCTCGCGGACGCGGTCGCCTACCTCCGCGGCGAGCTCGCGCCCGCCGTCGTCCCGGAGGCCGAGGCCGGGGAGCCTCCGCGCGTACCCGACCTCGCAGACGTGCGCGGCCAGGAGCGTGCGAGGCGGGCGCTCGAGATCGCGGCGGCCGGCCGCCAGAACCTCCTGTTCGCCGGCCCGCCCGGCACGGGCAAGACGATGCTCGCGCGCCGCCTCCCCGGGATCCTGCCGCCGCTCGACGACGCGGCCGCGCTCGAGGTGACGCGCATCCACTCGGTCGCCGGCCTCCTTCCGCCCGACCAGCCGCTCGTGCGCACGCCGCCCTTCCGGGCGCCGCACCACAGTGCGTCCACTGCGGCGATCGTCGGCGGCGGGCCGGGGATCAAGCCGGGAGAGGCGAGCCTCGCGCATCGCGGCGTGCTCCTGCTCGACGAGCTTCCGGAGTTCCCGCGCCCGGCGCTCGAGGCGCTTCGCCAGCCGCTCGAGGACGGAATCGTGTCGATCGCCCGTGCAGCCGGCCGTGCGGTCTTTCCGGCGCGCTTCATGCTCGTCGGGACGATGAACATGTGTCCGTGCGGCGCGCGTGGGGACGCGGGCGCGAGCTGCACGTGCACGGCGCAGCGCCTCGCCGCCTACCGGGCGAAGCTGTCGCGCGCGCTGCTCGACCGCTTCGACCTCGTGGTGGCAGTGCCGAGAGCTCGTGCGGTCGAGCTCTCCGCCGGTCGCGCGGAGTCGACGGGTGCCGTCGCACGGCGCGTGCTCGCCGCGCGGACCGTTCTCGCGTCCGCACCGCTACGGCGAACGGCCGATGCGGACGAGCTGCTCTCTCGCGCGGTCGATCGCCTCCCGTTGTCCGGGCGGGGTCGTGTGCGCGTCGCCCGCGCGGCGCGGACGATCGCCGCGCTCGCCGGAGTGGAGGAGGTACACGCCGAGCACGTCGCGGAAGCTCTGGCCTACCGCTCGCCGCTGGAGCTCGCGTGAACGAGCTTGCGCTCGCCGTGTTCGCGTCGGAAACGGGAGCGCATCTTTTGCGTCCGCCCGAAACCCCGCGCTGGCGGGCGCACCTGAGCACGTTCGACGCCCGTGACTACGAGCGCACACTCGCGCAGCGCGGCCTTCGCTTCACGTGCGACCTGCCGCCGCTTCTCCGCTCGATCCACGATCCACCCGTCGGCCTCTTCGTGCGCGGCGACGCGCCGCTCGAGCTGCTCGCGCTCCCCGCCGTCGCGATCGTCGGCGCGCGCGCCTGCTCCGGCTACGGCGCAGCGGTCGCGCGCAGCCTCGCGCGCGAGGTCGCTGCCGGAGGGATCGTGGTCGTCAGCGGGCTCGCTCGCGGCGTCGACGGCGAAGCGCATCGCGGCGCCCTCGAGGCGGGCGGCACGACGGTCGCGGTCCTCGGCTGCGGCATCGATCGCGACTATCCGGCGGCGCACGCCGACCTCGCCCGACGCATCGCCGAGGCCGGCCTGATCGTGTCCGAGTACGCGCCCGGAGTCGAGCCGGCGCCGTGGCGCTTTCCCGCACGAAATCGCATCGTCGCGGGGCTCGCCGGCGCGACCGTCGTGGTCGAGGCGCGCGAGCGCAGCGGCGCCCTGATCACCGCCGACCTCGCGCTCGAGGAGGGACGCGAGGTATTCGCAGTTCCCGGGGAGATCACGAGCGGACTCTCCGCCGGGACGAACGGCCTGCTGAAGCTCGGCGCTGCGCCGCTCACCTCCGCCGCCGACCTCGGGATCGAGCCGGTGCCGCCGGAGGCCGGCTCTCCGCTCCTCGAGCTCCTGCCGGCGACCGCGGACGAGCTCGTCCGCCGCACGGGCCGTGACGCGGCCGAGATCGCGCGCGAACTCGTCGAGCTCGAGCTGGCCGGGAGTGTCATCGCTCGGGACGGCGTGTACCGTCAGGGCGCGTGAACCCGTACTGGCTCGAGGACCCCGTCCCTCCGCGTGCGAACGGCAGGCGAGACGGCTGTGTCGACGTCGCAGTCGTCGGCGCGGGCATCACCGGCTGCAGCGCCGCGCTTCGACTCGCCGAGGAGGGCCTCCGCGTCCGCGTCTACGACCGCCGCGCGGTCGCCGAAGGCGCGAGCGGCCGCAACGGCGGCTTCGCCCTGCGCGGTGGCGCGGCGCGCTACGACGTCGCGCGCGAGACGTACGGATCGGACGCGTCGCGCGCGCTCTGGCGCTGGAGCGAGGAGACCCTCGACGCGATGGAGGAGCTCGCCGGCGACGCGCTGCGTCGCCCCGGCAGCTACCGGCTCGCGGCGGACGAAGAGGAGCGCGGCAACATCCGTCTCGAGTACGAGGCGCTCCGCGAGGACGGCTTCGCCGCCGAATGGATCGACGACTTCCCGCGCTTCCACGGCGCCATCCACCACCTCCGCGACGGGACGATCCAGCCGGCCCGCTTCGTCCGGCGTCTCGCCGCGCACGCGGCCGACCTCGGAGTCGAGCTCCGCGAGCACGACGAGGTGACCGATCTCGGGGCGCTCGACGCCGAGCGCGTGCTCGTCGCGACCGACGGCTACGGCCGTGGGCTCATCCCCGAGCTCGACGACGCGATCTGGCCGGTCCGCGGCCAGGTCGTCGTCAGCGAGCCGCTCGGCCGCGTCCTCTACGACCGGCCGCACTACGCGCGCCAGGGCTTCGATTACTGGCAGCAGCTGCCCGACCGCCGCCTCCTGCTCGGCGGCTTCCGTGACACCTCGATCATGGACGAGATGACGGACGTGGAGGAGACGACGCCAGCCATACAGGCTTCGCTCGAGAGCTTCCTCGGCGAGCTCAGCGGCGGGGAAGCGCGGGTCAGCCACCGCTGGGCCGGGATCTTCGCGCTGACGCAGGACATGGTCCCGCTCGTCGGCCCGGTACCGGGACGCGACGGCGTGTGGATCGCAGCCGGCTACTCGGGCCACGGCAACGTGATGGGATTCGGGTGCGGGAGGCTCGTCGCCGACGCCATGATCGGCGGCGAATCCGAGCTTCTTACGCTTTTCGACCCGGCCCGCTTCTCCTAGGGTCGGGCGCGTGAGCGCCGTTCGGGTCGACCACCTGCGCGTCGTCCGCGGCGGCACGATCGTGCTGCCGGACCTCTCGTGCGAGGTGGCACGCGGCGTCGTGACGGGGCTCCTCGGACCGAGCGGCAGCGGCAAGAGCACGCTCATCCGGGCGGTTGCCGGCGTGCAGCGCATCGCGGGCGGGGGCGTCGACGTGCTCGGCCGTCCGGCCGGCTCGCCCGAGCTACGGGCGCGTGTCGGGTATATGACACAGGCGCCGTCGGTCTACACCGACCTGACACTGCGCGAGAATCTCCGCTTCTTCGCTCGCGTCATCGGCGCCCCGGCGTCGGCGATCCAAGAGGCGATCGACCGGGTGGCACTCGAAGAGCACGCCGATCGCGTCGTCTCGAGGATGTCCGGAGGCCAGCAGTCCCGCACGTCGCTCGCCGCCGCCCTGCTCGGCTCGCCCGAGCTGCTCGTGCTCGACGAGCCCACCGTCGGCCTCGACCCGCTCCTCCGCCGCGACCTCTGGAACCTCTTCCACGAGCTCGCCCACGCCGGCGCGACGCTGCTCGTCTCGAGTCACGTGATGGACGAGGCCGATCGCTGCGACGCCCTGCTGCTGCTGCGCGACGGCCGCGTGGTGGCCGCGGACACTCCGGACGCGATTCACGCGCGAACCGGGACGCAGAGCATGGACGAGGCGTTCCTGCGGCTGGTGGAGTCGTGAGGGCGCTCGCCGTCGCCGCCCGCGTGCTCGCGCAGCTCCGCCGCGACCCGCGCACGATCGTGTTGATCGTCGCCGTCCCGGCGCTGCTCGAGGCGCTGCTCAAGGAGCTCTTCGCCGGCCGGTCGGAGATCTTCCAGCATGTCGGGGCGCCGCTGCTCGGCCTCTTTCCGTTCGTGACGATGTTCCTCGTCACGTCGATCACGATGCTGCGCGAGCGGACGACGGGAACGCTCGAGCGGCTGATGGCGTCGCCCCTGCGCAAGCTCGATCTCCTCGCCGGCTACGGTCTCGCGTTCGGATGCGTCGCCGCGGTGCAGGCGGGCGTCGTGTCGGCACTGACGTTCGGCGCCCTCGGCCTCGACGTCGCGGGCCCGAAGCCCGTAGTCGCCGCGCTCGCGGTCGCGAACGCGGTTCTCGGCACCGCCCTCGGGCTCTTCGTCAGTGCGTTCGCGGAGACGGAGTTTCAGGCGGTCCAGTTCATGCCGGCGGTCGTTCTCCCGCAGATCATGCTCAGCGGGCTCTTCGTCGCTCGCGGCGACATGGCGACGTGGCTTCGGTGGATCTCGGACGCGCTGCCGCTCACGTACGCCTACGACGCGCTCGCGCACACCGCCTCGGACACGTTCGACGCCCGTTTCGGGGCGGACGTCGGCGTCGTGTGCGGCTGCATCCTCCTCGCGCTCGCGCTCGGGGCCGCAACGCTGCGCCGCCGTACGGCATAGCGGGCATAGTGGGCCGGTGAGCCCCAAGACTCTCGCCGCCGCCGGCATGAGTCTCCTGATCGTCGCCGCCGTGCTCGCCTTCTTCCTGAGGCCGGGACCGAAGCATCAACATGCCGCGGCTCCGCCGGCGACGACGACCGTCGCCCCTCCGGCCACGACGACCGTCGCCCCTCCACCGCCGACGACGACTGCGCCGCCTCCGCCGCCGAAGCCGATCCCGATGTCGTTCGAGAACGGCGGCGCGATCATCGTGCACACGCACGATGCAGACCCGGTCTGGCTCGGCCAACAACTCCGCGCGGCCGGCTTCGGCTGGGTCGCAGTCGACCTCGCGGCCGACGACCCGCCGGACCTCGGCTGGATCGAGCGCTTTGAGCAGGCGAGCGGCCTCGCCGTGGGAGGCTGGAGCGTGCTCGGGAACGACCCGAAAGCCGACGCCTCCTACGCCGCATCCCAGATTCGGCAGAACGGACTGTCGTTCTACATCGCCGACGCAGAGGCGCCCTACCAGGCGGACCCGGCGCGGTCGCAGCAGTTCGTGGACGCCTTCCGCGCCGCCGAGCCCAACCTCCCCGCCGGGCTCTCGTCGCTTTGCGACGCGGCGGGCATCGGGCTCACGGCGTGGGCGAACGCCGGCTTCGACTTCCTGCCGCAGGCGTACGTGAACGACTTCGGCTCAGGGGTCGATCCGGCCGCGTGCGTCCATGCCGCTGCGCCGTGGTTCCCGGCGTCTCGGGTGCACCCGACCGTCGGTAGCTACCACGGCCAGCGCGGCTGGTTCGCTCCGGGGAGGTACGTCCGCCTGCTCGCGCAGGCGGGCACGACCGGCTTCTCGGTCTACCCGGCGGAGACGGCGATGACGGCGCAGGGCTGGCAGACCTACGGCAACGCGATCGCTTCGCTCCACATCGCCGCGAAGCCCGGTTAGGGCATCTACGCGTACGACGGCGGCCGGATCCCGACCGCCTGCAGCACCTCGTGCGCCCACTCGCGCGCGTGGTCGATCTCGCAGCCGTCGAGCGGCCCCTCGGACGTCTGGACGAGGAAGCTCGCCGGTGGGACGACCACCCAGGCGCCGTGGCGCCGCAGGATCTTCGCGAGGCGGACGGCCGCCGAGCCGGTGACGATGCGCGGCCCGTGGAGGCGCGTGTCGAAGGTTGCGCCTTTGACGCCGTGGAGCGCGTCGCCGCCCAGCCGTGTGAGTGCGTCGTGGAGCAGCGTGCTGATCCCGTGCCGGTGCGTCGGCCCGCCGACGACGAGGAGGCTGACGCCGCGCAGCGCCTCGGCGACGTCGTCGACCTCGTCCACCTCCGCGAGCCGGGTGTGCACGGATCCCTGGAGGACGAGCGCAATCGCCTCGGCGACGGCCTCCGTGTTGCCGAACTTCGATTCGTACAGCACCAGTGCGTTCATGGCACCAGTGTCCATCCGCCCGCGGGTGGTCCCATCGGGGACGGCCCCTACCTTCGGCGGGGCGACCCCGCTACAGGGTCTTGACGTCCTGGATGAGCTGGTCGATCGACTGCTTCGCGTCCCCGAAGAGCATGACCGTCTTCGGGTTGTAGAAGAGCGGGTTCTCGATCCCGGCGAATCCGGGGTTCATCGACCGCTTGAGGACGACGACGGCCTGGGCGTTGTCGACGTCGAGGATCGGCATCCCGTAGATCGGGCTGCCGGGATTGTTGCGCGCGTCCGGGTTGACGACGTCGTTCGCGCCGACCACGAGTGCCACGTCGGTGCGCGAGAACTCCGGATTCGCGTCGTCCATCTCCTTCAGCTGTGGATACGGGACGTTTGCCTCGGCGAGCAGCACGTTCATGTGGCCGGGCATCCGCCCGGCGACCGGATGGATCGCGTACGAGACCTCGACGCCCTTTGCCTCCAGGAGGTCGGCGAGCTGGCGCACGTCGTGCTGCGCCTGGGCGACCGCAAGCCCGTAGCCGGGGACGAACACGACCTTGTGCGCGTACGCGAGCATGACGGCGACGTCCTCGGCGCTCGCCGAGCGCACGCTGCCGCCGCCGTCACCGGCGGCAACCGCCGCAGCCTCGGCCGTGACCTGGCCGAACGCCCCGAAGAGGACGTTGGCGACCGAGCGGTTCATCGCCCGCGCCATCATCAGCGTGAGCAGCGTGCCGGAGGCGCCGACGAGCATGCCGGCGACGATGAGGACGTTGTTCTCGAGCTCGAAGCCGCCGAGGGCGACCGCGAGGCCGGTGAACGCGTTCAGCAGCGAGATCACGACCGGCATGTCCGCGCCGCCGATCGGCAGCACGAAGAGGACGCCGAAGAGCAGCGCGGCGCCGACCGTCACCCAGAGGAGCCACTCGTCCTGGACCCCCGAGGTGAGCGCGATTCCACAGCCGAGCGCGCCGAGGAAGAGCGCGCCGTTGACGAACTGCTGCCCGAGATACGTGATCGGCCGTCCTCCGATCAGCTCCTGCAGCTTCGCGAACGCGACCATCGAGCCCGCGAACGAGACCGAGCCGATGAGCGCGGAGAGAACGATCGCGAGGGAGATGTCGACCTTCGGCGCGCCCGGCTCGGGGAGGACGCGATGGATCTCGGCGAGCCCGATGAGGGCCGCGGCGCCGCCGCCGACGCCGTTGAACAGCGCCACCATCTGTGGCATCGCGGTCATCTTCACCTTGCGCGCTGCGACCGCCCCGAACCCGCCGCCGATGATCATCGCGATCGCCATCGCCCACCAGTCGGTGCCTCCGACTTTGATCCACGTGACGACGACGGCGAGGAGCATTCCGACCGCGCCGATCTGGTTGCCGCGACGCGCGTGCGCGGGATTCGAGAGGTAGCGCAGCGCGAGGATGAACGCCACGATCGTGATCAGGTACAGCAGGTTCGAGAGGTTGTAGCTCACGTGCCCTTGCCGTCCTGCGACGCGTCGACCTTCTTCGCGGGCTCGCGCTTCTTGAACATCTCCAGCATCCGGTCGGTGACGACGAAGCCGCCGACGACGTTCGCGGACGCGAGCACGACGGCCGCGAACGCGAGGATCCACAGGTAGGTGCTCTTGTGCGGCAGCCCCATGACCAGCATCGCGCCGACGATGACGATGCCGTGGATCGCGTTCGTGCCCGACATCAACGGCGTGTGCAGCAGCGTCGGCACCTTGGAGATGACCTCGATGCCGAGGAAGATCGCGAGCACGAGAATCGTCACCTCGAAGACGAGCAGGGTGTTGTGACTCACGCCGCGACTCCTTCCTTCTTGCCTGCGACGCACGCGCCGGCGGTGATCTCGTCCGACCAGTCGAGGTTGAGCTGTCCCCTGGGAGCGAGATGCAGCAGCAGCGCCTGCACGTTGCG
>Ga0070731_10002647_pt1 | contig 16844 bp, 14 predicted proteins | sample Coa_R1_2_FD_66448 | JGI IMG/M metagenome (GOLD analysis project Ga0070731, IMG submission 66448) | Surface soil microbial communities from Centralia Pennsylvania, which are recovering from an underground coalmine fire - Coalmine... | ecosystem: Environmental > Terrestrial > Soil > Unclassified ...
CGTCCACGGCTTTCGCTCGAGTCGCGACATCCACGCGTAAACGACGTTCGGATTGCCGGGCTGCAGCTCGACATCCATCGCGCCGATCTCGTCCGAGATGAAGAGCACGTTGCGCCAGGTTGCGCCGCCGTCGGTGGTCTTGAACACGCCGCGCTCGTGATTGGCCTTGAACGCATCGCCTTGCATCGCCGCCCATGCGACATTGGGATTGGTCGGATGAATGCGGATGCCGCCGGTCTGACCACCGTTGTAGAGGCCCGAAAACTTCCACGTCGCGCCGGCGTCCGTCGACTTGTAGATTCCGCGGCCCGTCGACACGTTGCTGCGCACGTCGTCCGATCCCGTGCCGAGATAGATCACGTTCGGATCCGAATCGGCGACGGCGATCGAGCCAGTCGAACCGAGCGGCACCTGACCGTCGGTGATCGGCGTCCAGTTCTCGCCCGCGTCCGTCGTCTTGAACACGCCGCCGCTTGCAACGCCCATGTAGAAGGTTCGCGGCTGCGACGTCACGCCCGTCACCGTCGTCACGCGGCCTCCGCGCGACGGACCGACCAGACGGTATTTCATGCCCTGGAACAGCGCAGGATTGACCGCGCTCGGCGGCGCGGCCGCCGGTGATTGGGCACGAACCGCGGCGAATGCGACGGCTGCGAGACCAATGGAAATGGCGATGGAGGTTGTGCGCATATCGAAAGCCTTCTATTTCGGTCTGACCGCGTTCGAGAGGGCCAGCCGATTTTCGCGCGTGACGTAGCTGATCTGCAGGTTGTAGCCGTTTGGCGTTTGCGTGTGATAGCTCTTGAAGGCCGCGGTATGAATATCGTCGGGCACCCAGGTGCCGTCAGGCGCCTGATGTTTGCTCGACGTGTCGATCTGCGCGCGCAGGCCGCGCGTTTCGAGCGCGGCTTTCACGCCGTCGGTGTCCCACGGCGAAATGCCGAACGAGATGTGATCGACGCGGGCGCCGCGGACGCCCGATCGACCGAAACCCGGGTCCAGCGGATTCCCTCCGCGGAAAATGATGTCCCCCGTGTCGCCGATCAGGCACTCATTCTGGCTTCCCTCGTCGTATGTCGTCTTCCAGCCGAGCAGATTCGTGTAGAACGACGTGCTCTCTTTGTAGTTCGAGACCGTGCACGAAATGTGGTCGAGCCACACGGTCTTCCATCCCGTCGATTCGAAAGGCGGTGGACTGTCGAGCCTGGGCGCGGCGGAGACCCGGCGACGGCCGGCCGAGAGTCCGCGCGCGTTGCAGATCTGGAGATCGAATCCGTCGGGATCTTTGACGCGACAACTTTCGAAGCCCTTGCCGTCGTTGTCAGCCACGGGGTCGAGATGACGCTTCCGCAATTCGGCTTCGACACCTTTGGCATCCCACGGATCGATCACGAAGCCGAATGACTCGACCGTGGCGCGCGCCGCACCGCCCTTGAAGACGACGGTGCCCCAATCGCCGATGTCGAGAATCGCCTGACTGCCGTCATCGCTTCTGAGCGTCCATCCCATCAACGCGATATAGAACGCCGCTTCCTTCCGGTAGTCGGCCACGCGAAAAGTGATGTGCTCGAGCGCAGTCGTCTTCCATCCCGTCGGCGGAAACAGTGGCGCGATGTCGGCGGTGTTGCAGGACGGCGTACCGGGCGTCAGCATGCAGCGTCCCTGCGCGAAGATGCTGCGCATGCCGAGGGCCGCCGCCAATGGACCGCCGATGGCCGTCACGCCGGCATACCTCAACATCTCGCGGCGAGAGAGGACGTTCTTCAACAGAATCCTGCGCGTCTCAGAATACGCCATTGCAACTGCCCCCTGGTTTCGAAACAATCACCGCCATGTTCATGCGCTCCCGCTGGGCTCGCGCCGCCCTTGTGTCTATTGCCGTCGGTCTCGCTGCGTGGCCAGTGGCCGCCGGCCAGCAGCCCTTTGACAGCAACCAGAAGAGCCGCGCGAAGCAGATGCTCGACACCATCAAGATGCACATCCAGAACACCTACTACGATCCCGCCTTTCACGGGATCGATTTGAACGCGAAGTTCAAAGAGGCGGACCAGAGGCTCGATTCCGCGACGTCGCAGTCACTGGCCTATGCCGTGATCGCACAGACGCTGCTCGACTTCAACGACTCGCATCTCTTCTTCATTCCGCCGGAGCGGCCGTCGAAGTTCGAATATGGATGGTCGTTCGGCATGGTCGGCGATCGGTGCTTCGTTCAGGCGATCAAGCCGGGCAGCGACGCGGAAAAACAGGGTCTCAAGCCCGGCGATCAGATTCTGCGCATCGAGAATTCCACGCCGTCGCGCGCGAATCTCTGGAAGATCGAGTACCTCTACTACGCGCTCAGTCCAAGAACCGCGCTTCACGTCACGGCGCTCAGTCCCGGCGCGCAGCCGCGCGATCTGACGCTCGCCGCGCAGGTGACCAAGAAGCCGGCCGTCACCGAGATCTCCGTCGAGTTCCTCTCGCAGTTCTTCGATGACCAGGCGCGCGAGACGATGTCGGATGCCAATCGGGTGATTCGTGTCGGCGACGTCGGCGTGTGGAAGCTCGAGAGCTTCGAGTTCGATCCCGGATCGGTCGATCGGATTTTCGACAGCGCGACGAAGGGCGCGACGTCGCTGGTCATCGATCTGCGCGGCGACGGCGGCGGCTACGTGAACACGCTGCAGCGCCTCGCCGGCAAACTGTTCGACAAGAACGTCACGATCGCGACCGTCAAGGGACGCAGCTCGGCCAAGCCGATGATCAGTCAGCCGCGCAAGCCGGTCTTCACCGGCAAGCTGGTCGTGATCATCGATTCCGCGTCGGCGTCGGCCGCCGAGATCTTCGCGCGCCTCGTCCAACTGGAAGAGCGCGGCACCGTCATCGGCGATCAATCCTCCGGCGCCGTCATGCAGGCCGAGGGATTTCAGGAAACGCTGGAGGGACTGGAAGGCGTCATCCTGTACGGCGCCAGCATCACCAACGCCGACGTGATCATGAAGGACGGCAAAAGTCTCGAGGGCAATGGCGTCGTGCCGGACGAAAAAGCGCTCATCACCGGCGAGGATCTGGCCGCCGGGCGCGATCCCGTGCTGGCCAAGGCGATCGCGCTCGCGGGCGGCACGATCGATCCAACCGCAGCAGGCAAGATGTTTCCGGTGCGCTGGAAGAAGTAGATTCGGCGCCCCACGGGCGAAACAGCCGCGTCGATGACGGCGTAACATGCCTCGGTAGTCGGATTGGAGGCACGTATGCGCCGTTCGTCCGCATTCGCAGGCATCGTGCTCAGCGCGGTGGCGGTTAGCGGCGGCGCGCGGCTCCACGGCTTCGGCCAAGCGCAAACCGCGCCTCAGAATCCGCTGACGTTTCGAGCGGGCGTCGACATCGTCCAACTTGACGTGTCAGTGCTTGACCGCAAACGCCTGCCGGTCACCGGCCTGACGGCTGCTGATTTCACGGTGCTCGACGAGGGCCAGCCACGAAAGGTCGTGGTGTTCTCGGCGGTTGACGTGCCGGCGGCCACCCCGCCGCGCGCGGCGTGGATGCGCACGGCGGCCGCGGATGTGGCGAGCAATCAGCTCGATGGCCGCCGGCTGATTGTGATCGCGATCAGCGACCGGTACGTGGATTCGAGAAACGCCGCCCTCGGTCAGCAAGCCATCGAGACCGCATTGCGATTGGCCGACGACGTGATCGATCACCTGGGACCAGGCGATCTCGCGTCGGTGGCGTACATCTATCATCCGCAATTCGGCCAGGACTTCACGGCCGATCCTGCGAAGCTTCGTCAGGCGCTCGATCGATTTCAGCCGATATCCGCGGGAACAGTTCTCAGTGGCCGGGCGCTGGGCGCACGTGGCTTGGTGTTAGGTGGTAAGGACGGGCCAGTCGTGCCGCCCGATCTCGAAGCGAGTCGCACGAAGGCCGTCGTCCGGCTCACGGACCTCGTCGGAACGCTCGCGCCGATTCCCGATCGCCGAAAGACGATCTTTTTCATCGGCGACGGCGGAGACATCCACGGTCTGCAGGATCTCGAAGATCTGTATCACGCGGCTCAACGCGCCAACGTCAACATCTACCTTCGATGCGGCCGGCCTGAGGCAAGACGGCAGTAGTCCGGAGGTGCTGCGCGACCTTGCCGCGAACACGGGCGGATTCGCCGTCAATTCTACGAACGCGCCCGAAGGGGATGTCCCGGCAATCCTTCGGGAAAACCAGTCGTACTACCTGCTGGGTTTCGAGCCCGTCCCAGCAACCGATGGCCGGCTCCGCAAGGTCGATGTCAAAGTCAATCGTCCAGGGGTCGAGGTGCGGGCTCGTCGCGGGTACTATCCGTCCGCGCCGGAGGCGTCGGCGACGGGCAGCGCGCGATTTACGACGGAAGCGTTGTTCGCCGCGCCGTTGCCCGCTCGCGATCTTCCTCTGCAAATCGCCGCGGCGCCGTTTGCCGGATCCGCCGGCTCGATGCCTGCCGTGGCGATCGCCGTCTCGATTGCCGAGCCAGGAGTCGCGTGGTCGGCCGTCGACACCCTGCAGATCGAGGTGCGATCCTTCGACGAGAATGGCCAGCAGGAATCGGCCGTGCGCGAGACGTCGCGATGGGAATCGCATCCGGCCGGTGCTGGAGAGCGTCAAGGCCTTGTCTTCGCGCGGATGCCGTTGCCGCCCGGCTACCACGAACTGCGCGCGGTTGTCCGAAGCGCGCAACTCAACAAGAGCGGGAGCGTGTTTGCCGACGTGGACGTGCCGGACTTCGTGAAGAATCCTCTCTCGCTTTCAGGCGTCGTCATCCACGCCGAACCGGCGCTTGGCAATCTTGGCACGGCGCCGATCGCCGGTCTTGTCGCGGCGGTGCCGACCACCCAGCGCGAATTCACGCGTGCGTCTCACGTCAGCGCGTTGCTGACGATCTATCAAGGCGCGCGCGGCGCGCTGCAGCCGGTGACGCTCGCCACGCGCATTCTGAATGACCGCGACGCACTGGTCGACACGACATCGGAGCGGCTGCCAATCGAGCGTTTCGACAACAAGGCCCGCGAAGCCCCGTGGTCGCACGATTTGCCCATCGATCGTCTGGCGCCCGGCGACTATCTTGCGACCTTCGAAGCGGTGATGGGCAAACAAGTCGTACACCGCGACGTGCAGTTCCACGTCAGGTGAACGCGTCGATTACAGACTCGAAGGACAGAAAATCCAGGATCGACCGGGGGAAAGTCGCGCCCGGTACTGACTGCGATCGCCGATCACTTTCGTAAGAACGCCTCAAACAGCAGAGTTGAGGCCACTTCGCGCACCTCTTCGCCTTGGCATCCACGTTGCGAGATAGACGGCCGAGTGACCGTCACCGCGTCCGGAGACGGCGCGTACGCCGCGTGCGCGCTTTCTTCGACGGGTCACCCGCGCTCCCCCGGGCATCGAAACAAGGTGTTGATTCGGAGGAACCAGGAATGACTTTGCACGGCAAGTTGATCAAGGCCTGTGGGCTCGCGCTCATGTTGACGATGCCCGCCGCGGCGTTCGCCACGACAATCTCGGGCTCGTCGACCGGCTCGTTCTCGAACGTGAACTGCACGGACAGCTGCTACACCTCGTCTGGAAACACGGTGTTGGACTTCGGGACGGTGTTTTTCTTCTTCTTCCCGACCGACACCAGCACGATCACGGCGAACGCGCTGTCGTTCAACGCGACCACGCCGGCCACGGGCGTCAAGCTGGCTGAACTCACGTGGGACAACCAGACGACCGACAACGACAACGCGGATCACAACCCCGACGTCACGGCGAAGTGGAGCTTCGGCGTCCAGTTCACCAGTCCGTCCAACGTGCTCGACTCGGGTGCGTACAACCTCGCCATCGATCAGACGGAGAATCCGAACGTCGCCGACACCGTGACCTTTTCGGTCGCCAATCCGCTCGTGATTTCGCTGCCCGGGATCACGGTGAGCAATCTGCGCTTCGTGCTCGGTAGCGGATCGGGGTCGTACAGCAACAACGTCTGGACGGATCCCGAGAACGGCACGTCGCACCTCTACCTCGAGGCGGATTTCTCGAATACCACCACGCAGCAACAGACGTCGCCGGTTCCGGAACCGGGATCGATGGTGCTGCTCGGCAGCGGCCTCGTCGGCCTGGCGACGCGGATTCGCCGCCGCTTCAAGCGATAACGCACGACTCTCACACCCGGCGCCGAAGTAACGGGGATCCCGTTCTTCGGCGCCACTTTTATTTATTGCGCCGCCAGCGTCTTGGCGGGATCGACTCGAGAGGCCTGCCGCGCCGGGCGCCATGTCGCCGCCAGCGCCGTCGCCATCATCAGCAACGCGACGAACGTGTAGGTCGCCGGATCGGTCGCGGTGACGCCGAAGAGCTGAGCCGAGAGCCATCGCGACAGGGCGACGGCCGCCGCGAGTCCGCAGGCCGTGCCGGCCGCGACGAATCGCGCCGACGAGCCGATCGTCATTCTGAGAATGCCGGCGGGGTCGGCGCCGAGCGCCATCCGAATCGCGATCTCGCGCGACCGGCCCGCAACCAGAAATGCCATCACCGCGTAGATGCCGCTCACCGCGACCAGCAGCGCGGTCACGCCGAATGCCGCGGTGATCGCCGCAGCGGGCCGTGTGTCGGCCGCCAGCCTCGCGTACCGCGCCGACACGGTATCGACCCGCACAATCGATCGCGGCGCCAGCGATCGCACGATGCTCGCGAGATCGTCGAGGCGCCGGTCGTCGTCGAGTCGCGCGACGAAGGTCAGCGGGTGCGAATCGGCCGCGGTGCGTACGTACACCAGAAACACCTCGTCTCCCTCAGGCGTGCGAAGCCGATCCGATCGCCGTTCGCGACTGACGCCCGCGATCTGAAACGTGTGGACGCCTGCCAGCGAGATACCGCCGATGTGGAAACGCGCGCCGAGCGCGGATCCGTCGGGCCAGTATGTCCTTACAAAACGCTCGTCGACCACGACCTGATCGAACGGAGTGGACGCGTCGAACGCGCGGCCTTGAACGAGCTGGATGCCCATCGTCGAGAAATATTCAGGATCCACTCTGTCAGCGTGGACCATGACGCGCTCGAGTGTCTCCGGGCGTCCGTCGATGTCGAGATGGCTGTCGCCGCCACTCTGCGTGGACGGCGGCAGCGTGGAGGTACGCGAGATGGATCGCACGCCGGGTGTCGCGCGCAGACGCGCCAGAATGTCAGTCTCGATGCCGGCATCGGTGCCGGGCGCGTCGGGCGCCCGGCTGACAGCGATGGTGGCCAGGTTCGACGCGTCGAAGCCCTTATCGAGTCCGACGCGCGCGACGTAGCTGCGCACGTAGAGCAGGCCGCCGACGAGGAGCAGGGTGGTGAGCGCGACCTGGCCGGCCATCAGCATCTGGCGTGACCGCGCCGTCGTCCTCGTCATGGGCATCGTGCGCGAGTCGTCGCGCAGGTTGTCCACAACCGACGATCGAGACACATGCCACACCGTCGGCAGCGACGTGATCAGCCATGTCACCGCGGCGATCGAGATCATGAATGAGAGCAGACGAGGATCGACGTCGATCGGGTTGACCAGTGCATCCCGCATGGCCGGCGTCAGTTGCTGGTCGAGCAGGCTCGTGCCCCATTCGCTCAGCAGCACGCCGATCGCCGTGCTCATGCCGAGCAGCGCGGCGCCTTCCATCAGTCCGACGCGAATCAGCGAGGCCCGCGAGCCGCCGAGCGCCATCTGAATGGCGTAGATCCGTCGTCGCGACGTCGCGGCCGCCATCTCGAGGCTGGCGACGTTGGCGCAGGCAATCAACAGCAGACAGCCGGCGGCGCCGGCCAGCATGGCGAACAGCGTGCGTGCGCCGGCGTTCGAGCGAACGTCGGCCATCGATCGCAGCCGCATGTGCTCATCGGTAATGCGATGCGGGACGGTCCGTTCAATCGCGGCCGTCCGATTGGCCACGGCAATTGTGGCTGTCTGAATGGTTTGTCCCGGCGCGAGCCGCACGACGTCTTCAAGTCCGGAGATGTCGGACCATTTGGACAGATCCAGCGGCTTCCACAGCTGTTCGCGAGCCGTCGGAAACCGGAAGTAGGCAGGCATGACGCCCACGATCGTTAGCGTCTCGCTGCCGGTCGAGATCGTGCGGCCGGGTGCGATAGATGGATCGCCGAAGAGCCGGCGTGCCAGCGTTTCGCCCACGATGACGTTCTTCGGAGCGCCTGCCGACGTGTCGGCATTCGTAAGGGGACGTCCCCACTTCGGCAGTACGCCGAGCAACTCGAGCATGCCTGGCGTCAGCCTGTCCTCGCTGACGATCTCGGTGACGCCGCCAATCGTGATGTAGTCGAGGTCACCCGATTCGTGGGCTTGCACGCTCGAAAACAGATCCGTTTGGCGCCGCCATTCACGAAAGGCGGCCGGCCAGATGTAGTCGCTCGAAGCTCTTCCGACCCGTTCGACGATCGCGAGCGAGCTTGAACTGGCGTACGGCACGGGCCGGAACACGAAGGCGTCGGCCGCCGAGAAGACAATCGCGTTGGCCGCCATCGCGGCGCCCATCAGCGCGACGATGACGAGGCCGCGCCAGCGTCGGGAGCGGAGACCTCGCCAGGCCCACCGCAGCTCAGTCGCGGCGCCGTCCGACAGCGATGCGCGACGGCCGAGGGCCGGCCACGCCGATCGGCGCGCCTGACTTCGGTACCAGCGACGTGCGGCGCGGGCGCCGTCAGTCTCGTGTCGCCGCTCGAATTCTTCGTTGAGATCTGCGAGCGCGCACTCCCGATCCTCTGGATGCAGCACGAATCTCAGCCACCACCGTGAAAGTGTCGGCGGACGAGGGGCGCTCATCGGGCTCTCACTTCGTGCGCGGCTCGGCGGTCAGCTGCAGGCCGTGCATCATCCGGCCCAGCATCGTCGCCGAATGCCGGAGCGCCGTGTCGCCGGCTGGGGTGAGGCGGCCATATCTGCGGGCGCGGCCGCGCTGACCGCTGGCGCGCGAGGTTCTGAGCGTCAGCAAGCCTTTGGCTTCCAGCCGCGCGAGAGTCGCATACAGCGCGCCGATCGAAACCGGCCGTCCCGTGCGCGTCTCGATTTCCTGCCGCACCGCGGCGCCGTAGGCGTTTGCGCCAAGCTGCGCAATCGCGAGCATGACGTAGAGCTCGAACTCGGCGAGGAATTTGCCCGGCACGAGCAAAGTCTACAATAAAACTCTACAAATGAATATATGAGCGCCCGGTCGCCGACGGCCGGGTGCCGAATGCCGTGTGCCGAATGCCGAATGCCGAATGCCGAATGCCGGGTGCCGGGTGCCGGGTGCCGAGTGCCGAGTGCCGAGTGCCGGGGGTTATGACCCTTGCGGCTTGGGGTTCTGGTCGTTGCCGTCCGCGAATTCCTGGTAAGGATTGCGCTGCTGGCGACGCTTGCCGTCGCGGCTGGCGCGTAGGCGCGCTTCCGCCGCTTCTTCTTCCTTCTCAGCGCGCTTGGCCGCGAGCTTGGCCGCGTCGCTGATGTGGACGGTATCTGCGCGTGGCCCTACGGGCTGCTGCGGCGCGGCGTGAGCCTTGGCATGGCCGCCGCCGTGTCCACCATGTGCCCGCTGCGTCTGCTCGACGGCCGGGGGCTGTCCGACGACTGGGACGTCCATACGGCACGGACTCCTTTCTTACAGATGCTTCACACCTCTCTATCGTCTGGGCCAGACCAAGACTGTAGGGTGCCTGCCAGTTACACACATCGATGATCGGCGACCGGTAATTGATGAACGAAGGATCGTCAATCGTGAATCGATAATCGGGCGTCCTGAATCGGCGCGGCTGGCGCCGCTTGTCGATTGCCGATTTACAATTCTTCGTTCATCAATTGCCGATCACCGATCATCGATGTGCCGGTCACTCACTTCACAATCTCCGTCACCGTGATGATCGTCCGCGTTGGCACCTCCACGCCCTGACGCGTGTCGATCTGCCCCCGGATCGTCACTTGTTGGCCCTTCAGACTCTCCAGCGTCGCACGCTGCGCGGGCGTCGTCTGCAACTCGATCCGCCCCTGGGCCGTTTCGAGCACAACCCCGGTCGTTTCGCCGCCGATCGCGACGATGCCGGTGAGCACCTTGCCGGTCCACTCGCCTGATTTTCCAGATGCCGTCATGCTGACGCCGCCTTGATGTGATGCGATGTATTTCTTTGCGAAGTCCTCGAGATGCGGCGCGCCGACCAGTCCGATTTTCTTCGCTTCGGCAAACGCGTCGTCCCACGTGTAGTGATCGCGCAGCACGCGGCGAATCAGCCAGAACGCGCCGGCGCGAATCGCGACCGTGCAGTGAATGAACATCGGCCGGTTCGCCGGGTCGTCGGTGATCTTCAGAAACTCGTCGGCGTTCGCATCCGTCGGAGACATGTACACGACGGGGATATTGAAATACTTCAAGCCCGCCGCCTTCACGGTCTTCTCTTCGTCCTCGATGTGAAAGCCCGTGCGGTATTCGGCCGGCGTTCTCAGATTCAAGACGGCCTTTACGCCTTCGGCTTTGAGTCCGGCAATCTGCTCGAGCGTCGGCTGGCCTCCCGTGCAGAACTCGGTGTTGACGCGCAGAAACTGCCGGATGTCTTTCGCGTTCGTCGATCCGGCTTGTTGGGCGCTCGCGGCGGTCGCGGCGATGAATGCCACGCCAACGGCGAGACCGGCGATGCGGGAGTTGCGCATGACTTCTACTGTGGCACAATCCCGCATCATGCGAACCATTCACGCGCGCTGGGCGGCCGCCATCCTTCTGATCTCGGCCCTCGCGGGGCCAGTTGCGTCCGGACAAGTTCGTCCCGACGCGCACGGCTTCATTCGCGTCTCGCCCGACGACGTGAAGTGGACCGGGGGAGCGTCGATGGAGTCCGTCGTCATCGCAGGCGATCCGAACAAGCCAGGCGTGTACGTGATTCGCAATCGCTTTCCGCCGGGCGTGATGAGCCGGCCGCATTTTCACAACCAGGATCGCTTCGTCACCGTCATAAAAGGCACCTGGTGGACGGCGACCGGGCCGGATGCCGATGTGTTCAATCCAGACAAGACCACACCGCTGAAGGCGGGCTCGTTCATGATGCACCCGGCCGGCGGACATCACTACGACGGTGCCAAAGACGAGGAAGTCATCGTCCAAATCATCGGCATGGGACCAGTGACGACGACGTCGGTCGGCGCCGGAAGATAACTACATCGCCGGAGTGAGGCCTCTTTCTGAGGGACGGTCATCAACGTTCGGTTGGCAATAGATCACCCAAGTTAGGCACGACAACGGCCACGTCAGACGCGAGAGCCTGACGGCAAACTCGGTACCGGTTCTGCACCGGCTATCTGCGTGAAACTCTCGAGGCGCTCATGACGCGCGGCCGGCGATGGCTGATTGCAGGCACCATCGGGCTGATCATCACCAGCGCCGCTGCGGCACTCGTAGTGCATCGCGCGATGCGCACGGTACGGCCTGACATTCTCAAGACGCGCGTCGAACAAGAGATCTCCGACCGGCTTCATCTCGACGCCACGATCGGCGCGCTGTCGGTGACGCTCTACCCGCGCGCGGGAATCACCGGGCGCCGCCTCGAGCTGCGTGTGCCGAATCATCCCGAGCTGCCGCCGTTCGTCTCGATCGACAAATTCTCGGTCAGCGCGACGCCTCGGCGCTTGCTCCATGACATTCAGACCAATCACGTCGAGCTCGTCAGCGTCGAGGGGTTGGTCATCAGCGTGCCCGCTGGTCAGGCGAAAAATGGTCTCGTCGCTCGCTCGTCGGCGGACGATGCCTCGTCGCCCGTCGTGGTCGACCGACTGACGACGAAGGACGCCGAACTGCGGATCCTGCGCGCGAAGCCCGGACAGCGTCCGCTCGTGTTCCATCTTCACGAGCTCGACATGACGGGACTCGGCTTCGAACGGCCGATCGCGTTCCATGCGACGCTGACCAATCCCGTGCCGCGCGGTGAAGTGATCTCGGATGGCACGGTCGGTCCGTGGCAGTCGGATCCGTCGGACTTGCCGCTGGCCGGCACGTATACGTTCAGGCATGCCGACCTCGACACGATTCGCGGCATCGGCGGCATGTTGACGTCCGACGGCCGCTACTCGGGAAGCGTGTCGAAGATCCGAGTGGTCGGCACGTCGAACACGCCCGACTTCAATCTCGATTTCGGCGGCCGGCCCGTGCCGCTCTCGACGCAATTCACGGCGGTTGTCGACGGCGCGAACGGCACGACGCATCTCGAATCGGTGGATGCGACGTTGTTCAGAACTCAAGTGCACGTGACCGGCGACGTCGTCAATCTGCCGGGCCCGGCGGGATTCGACATCCGCCTGCAAGCCGCCGTCCGCGGCGGTCGCATCGAAGACATTCTGCGTTTGGCGCTCGATGGACGGCCGCCATTTTCCGGCGCGATGCTGCTCTCGGCGTCGATCCGCGTGCCCGCCGGAGAGACGCCCGTGCGCGATCGCCTCGAACTGAACGGGCGCTTCGGGCTGCAACAAGTGACATTCACCGACGGCGACGTGGAGCGGAAACTGACCGAGCTGAGCCGGCGGGGACAAGGGAAGGACCCCGATGCGCCGGCCGCGCCGGCCGTCAGCAATTTTCTCGGCGACTTCCAACTCGCGAATGGACGGATGGAACTCGAGGATCTGGCGTTCACGCTGCCGGGTGCCGCTGTCGAGCTCTCGGGCACTTACCGCTTGCCGACGCAGACGATGGCGTTCGAGGGGCAATTGCGCACCGAGGCGGTGCTGTCAAACGTGGTCGGAGGGTTCAAGTCGTTGTTCATCAAGCCGTTCGATTGGATGTTCAAGCACGGCGGCACGGGAGCGGTGATTCCGATCGCGATCTCGGGCACGCGCGAGCATCCGAAATTCAGCGTCCGCATGGGCGCCATGCTGCCCAAGTGAGTTCCACCCAGGCGCGCGCGTCGACCGGACCGCGTCCGCGGCCTTACACTGCGATTGAATGGGTGTGGAGCGGCGGTGATGGCGCAGCAAGTGTTCTTGTTGTCGCCGGCGAATTGCTCGGGGCGGCGTGCCGCGATGTTGCTGCGCGCGGGCGCGGATTTTCCGCAGGCGGCGCAGCTTCGGCGCGGCGACTTGACGCTCGGCGACGCGTTCGCGTTCATGAGCGGCTTGTACTTCCGCGGCAAGCTGACATATGCGCTGCGATTTTCGGCCGGCGCCGTGCTGCGCGATCGCCGCGTGCTGGTGATCACGCCGACGCGCGGCCTGCGCGATCCGCTGACGCCTGTGACGCCGGCGCTGATCCGGGAGTTCGCCGGCTGCGATGTCGACGCGGCCAATCCCGTGTACCGCTCGCCGCTCGAATCGGACTTGGCTGCATTGGCGACCCAACTCGAGGCGGCGGCCCGCGTCGTCCTGCTGGGCAGCATCGCGACAGGCAAGTACGTCGACGTGCTGCATCCGGCACTGGGCGACCGGCTGGTCTATCCGCCGGCCTTCATCGGGCGCGGCGACATGAGTCGGGGCGGCCTCTTGCTGCGGCACGCGGCCTCGGGCGACGAGCTGCCCTACGAGCCGATTCGGGCCGGCCAACGGCCCACCGGACATCGGCCGGCGAAGCTGCCGCCGGCACATTCCCGGCGTTCCTGACCGCGCCGTCGGCGCTGATAGACAATCTGACAGTCGTTGTGTAAGCTGGGTTGATGACCAGCCGGTCATTTTCATAGCCGTAAGGTCATTCACAGATACATGCGGTCATCATCGAGGCAGGAACGGTCGAAAGCGGAGGTCGTCACCGACTTCCGCCGGCGGCAGATTCTCGACGCGGCGCGGACGACCTTCGCCAAACGCGGCCTGCGCGAGGCGACGGTCAGCGACATCGCGCGCGAGGCCCGAGTCGCCAAGGGCACCGTCTATCTGTACTTTCAGTCGAAGGACGACATTCTGCGCCACGCGCTCGAAAGCGGCATCGACGGCCTGCGCGAGGCGACGCTGCCCGCGCTCGGCGGCCACGCCGCGCTTGACGAACAGCTCACGGCGTTCTTGCGCGCCACGCTGACGTTCTTCGAGCAGCATCGCGATTTCATGGACTTGTGCCAGCACGAGCTGGCCACCGAAATCCGACGCAAAGCGCGGCAGCAATTCGGCCAGATCTACGCCGCGCAAATCGACGCGTGGGAACGCCACCTCGCGCGCCGTCCCCGCGCCGCGTCGAAGGGCCGCCCGCCGGCCCGGCATCTCGCGTGCCTCATCGTCAGCTTCACACATGGGTTAGCACTGCAGCGCCAGCGCGGCTGGACCGACGCAACGCTCGATGAGGATGTCGCCGGCGCGACGACGCTGCTCCTGAAAGGACTTGGTGACCAATGACGCCGATTACCGGACATCGCACGCCGGATACCGGCCAGTGCCGGCCGATCCGCGTCGCCCACGCGGCGCTCGCGGCGGCATGGATCTCGTGCGCGATGTTGACGGCCGCGCCGGCCGCCGGCCAGACGCCCGCCGGTCAAACTGACGTGTACATGCGGGCGAAGTCCTCAGGGCAGCCGACGCCGGGACCGCTCGCGCTGTCGCTCAAAGACGCGGTCACGCGCGGGCTCGACAACAATCTCGGCGTCCTGCTCCAGGAGGCGCGCGTGGGTTCGGCCGAAGGCGCGCGCTGGAAAGCGCTGAGCGACGTGTTGCCGCACGTCACCGCCAACGTCCGTCAGTCCGAACAAATCGTCAATCTGGCGGCGTTTGGATTCTCCGGGTTCCCCGGCATTCCGCAGGTGATTGGTCCGTTCGGCGTCTTCGACGCGCGGGTCGCCGTCTCGACGCCGCTCTTCGATTTGTCGGCGCTGCGCAGCGCGCGCTCGGCATCGGAGTCGGTGTCGGCCGAGAAGTTCTCCGCGAAAAACGCGCGCGAGATCGTCGTGCTCGCGGTCGCCAACTTATATTTCGAGGCGCTCGCCGATGCCGGCCGCGTCGACGCCGCGAAGGCGCAGGTGGCGACCGCCGAGACGCTCGTCACGCTCACGCACGATCAGCAGGTCTCGGGCGTCGTGGCGGGCATCGAAGTGCTGCGCCAACAGGTTGAGCTCCAGTCCGCGCGTCAGCGTCAGATCGCGGCGGAAAATCAGTTGGCCAAACGGAAACTTGATCTTGGACGCGCGATCGGCCTGCCGCCCGGACAGGTGATCGATCTCACCGACAAGCTGCCGGAGACCGCGCCGCCGCCGCCCGATCAGAAAGACGCCGTGTCGCTCGCGCTGTCCACCCGCGAGGATCTCAAGAGCGCCGAGGCCCTCGCATCGGCCGCGCGTCTGGCGAAGGAATCGGCATCGGCCGAGCGCCTGCCGAGCGTGCACCTCGACGGGGACGCCGGCGCCGCCGGCTCCAGCGTGACGACGACGACGGGCGTGTTCACCATCGCGGCGACTCTCAAAGTGCCGATCTTCGAAGGTGGATCAACCAAGGGACGGCTCGCCCAGACCGACGCCGATCTGCGTCAACGCGAGGCTGAACTCGCGGACTTGAAGACCGGCGTCGAATACGAAGTCGCGTCGGCGCTGCTCGACGTCACCTCCGAGACGGCCGACATGGAAGCGGCTCGGAGCGGCCAGGATCTCGCGCGCCAGCAGCTGACCCAGGCCCAGGATCGGTTCCGCGCCGGCGTCACCTCGACGCTCGAGCTCGCGCAGGCGCAGGACGCCCTTGCCGCCGCCACCGATCAGTACATCTCGAGCTTGTACCGCAATCTCATTGCCAGGGCGATGCTGGCCCGCGCCATGGGCGTCGTCGAGGCGCGTTTCACCGACTTCGTTGGAGGATCCCGATAATGGCCGAAGGTACCCCGGCGCCGGCTCCGGCTCGTAATCAGCGGGCGATCTTCATCGCCGCCGGCGCCATCATCTTGCTGTTCGTGGCCGGCTTTTTCATCTGGCGCCGGATCTCGCCGCGCGAATCCACCGATGACGCGCAGATCGCCGGGCACGTGACGCCGGTGGCGGCCCGCGTCGGCGGCGCGATCAAGGCAATTCATATCGACGACAACCAGGTCGTGCATGCCGGCGACGTCTTGATCGAGATCGATCCACGCGACTATCAGATCGCGCTGTCGAAGGCGCAGGCCGATCTCGCGGCGGCCGAAGCCGGGGCAAAAGCGGCTCACACGAGCGTGCCGATCGCGTCGACGACGACGTCGAGCCAGGTCAGCTCGGCGAGCGCGAACATGAGCAACGCCGCAGCGAATGTCGAGGCGGTGACCAAAGAGGCCGACGCCTCGCGCGCCAAGCTGGGCTCGGCGCAGGCGCACTTGATGGAGGCGAAAGCCAACGCGACCAAAGCGAGCCAGGATCTCGAGCGCCTGCGTCCGCTGGTCGCGAAGGATGAGATCTCGAAGCAGCAATTCGACGCGGCGGTCGCCGCCGATCAGGCCGCGCGCGCGTCGGTCGAGTCGGCGCAATCGGCCGTCACCGAGGCCCAGGCCAACGTCGCGGTCGCGGATGCCAGGCGTCAGCAATCGGAAGGCGTCCTGAATCAGGCGCGCGCCGAGGAGCGATCCGCGTCAACCGGGCCGGAGCAGGTCGCGCTCAGCGCCGCCAAGGCGGACACCGCCGATGCGCAAGTGCAACAAGCGAAAGCGGCGGTCGATGCGGCCGCGCTGAATCTCGATCGGACGACGATCCGCGCCGAGGCCACCGGCATCGTGTCGCGAAAATCGGTTGAGATCGGCCAGGTGATCCAGGCCGGCCAGCCGCTGTTTCTCCTGACGTCGCTGTCGGACGTCTGGGTCGTCGCGAATTTCAAGGAGACACAGCTCGGCAAGATGCACGTCGGCCAGCACGCCGAGATCGAGGTCGACGCCTTCGGCGGCCGCGTCTTCGACGGCCACATCGAGAGCATCGCCGCGGCGACCGGCTCGACATTCAGT
>Ga0070731_10002648_pt1 | contig 16841 bp, 17 predicted proteins | sample Coa_R1_2_FD_66448 | JGI IMG/M metagenome (GOLD analysis project Ga0070731, IMG submission 66448) | Surface soil microbial communities from Centralia Pennsylvania, which are recovering from an underground coalmine fire - Coalmine... | ecosystem: Environmental > Terrestrial > Soil > Unclassified ...
CCTGCCGCGGGAACCTTTTCAGCGACGGCCGCAACCTCGTCGCCGAAGGCGATGCTCTTCCGGCCGGAGCGCTGATGGGAGGGCGGGTGCGGCAGGCGTCAGATTGCGCATAACGTGACGGCCGTGGAGGACTATCGGACGGCTTTGCTGTCCGATAGCCCGCAACACGGCTGTTCGTTATGCCCCGCTGGTATTTGGCGAGCAGCGATCGTGCCCGTCGTCCTAGGGAGGATGAACGAGGGCCCGGCGACCTTTAGGTCGACGGGGCCGAGGCACCAACACTCTCAGACCAAGGGCGCGCCAGCGACCGCAGCAAACACAAAAACCAACACCACCAGCACACACACAAAAACAATACAGAATGTATAACAGTCGCGTCCGAAATTGAGCGCACGCGACGTGCGAGACGATTGTTATTGAAAGGGAATTTATTGCGCGCTTGTGGTTACGCCCTATGGATACGGTAACCAGGGGTGTATCCATAGGCGTAGGAACAGGCTAGCGCGGTGGCCGAGCTCGTTCCCAAGCCTCGTCGGCCGCAAAAACTTAGGCAACAAAAAGAAAGAGCCGCCGGACATGCCGGCGGCTCAAGTTTGCCTTCTCGTTGAAGGGGCTGCTACCCGCGTCTAGGACGGGATTGCCTGCGGTCACCTTGGTCGAGGCGCTGGACATTTGCACCTCCCGCCGGTGGCTGCTGATGGTCCTCGTCGCCCTTGGGCGGACGCAGAACGAGTTTGCATTGCCCGTCCGGGCCGGGGATAGGCAACGCATGTAGGACGATATTGAACCCATCGCCGGACTGGTGGGGGAACGCTGCACCAATGGCGAGCCAAAAGTCATCCTGTTTTTCGCCACGTTTGACGACGGTGTAGGCACGATACGACGGTTGCTGGGCCATCGCTGGCTCCTTTCTCGGTTTGGATTGTGGGTGGTCAGTACTCGTCGGCACGCATGATGGTGAGCACGCGCGCCGTCTTCGCGGGGTCGGCCGGGTCTTCCGACCCGCCGTCCATGTCGAGGGCGTAGTAGTCGATTTTGAAGAAGTAGGTTTCGCCCTCGATCTCGAAGCTGCCGAAGTCGTGCTCGTGGTGCGGGTCGTTGTCCTCGGTGAATGTGTCGAAGGACTGAACCGCCAAGAGCACGCGGGCCTTGGTATCGACCGGCAGGGCATTAACGCCCGCCGTCATGAGCATCCGGCCGCCTATAAAGGTGGCACGGAAGTTGTCGTTAAGAACGCGAAGGCGGGCTGCCGCGTCACGTGGTGGAACCTGGGCCATGGCAGGCCTCAGGCGCTGCCAAGTGCAGTGAGGGGCGCGACGTTCCGACGGATGATGGTCAAGGCCTCATCGAGCGTCTTGACGTGCTCGTGAGCGAGGTCTTGGCCGATGAATTCCAGCTGTTCTTCATCAAGCAGCGTTGCCTGCATCGCCACGGAATACTTGCCGTCGATCAGCGGCGTGATTTCGATATTGATGAATTGTAGGGGATAGGCTGGCGGCGCCGTTGCGCCGCTTGGTATGTCAAGGGGCATAGAACATTCTCCGTCTTGCTCCGCCGACACCCGAGTCATTCAGGGGGCGGCGCGCAGAACGGAGGCCAGCGACAATATACACCCGTCTTTTTTATCCACAAGGAACGGAAGGGAAGCGGACCTTATAATGAGCATATGTATCTGGAAACGCGTGTTCGTGGACGATTGTTTGAACGACCGCTGGAGCCACGCTCATTTCGGTTGACGCCGCGAGACCTGAGCCTGCTGGCCAATCTGGCGCGACTACGATTGGCGTCTGCGGAGCAATTGGTGGCGCTCGATGGGGGAAGCGGACAGAACGTCTCCCGCTCATTACTGGCGTTATGGGAGAACGGGTACGTCGAGCGCTTGCTAGGCCAGGTAGAGACACGCATCCTCTACAAAGGCTCGTTCCCTCTGATCTACGCACTTACCCGGTCTGGTGCTTGGCTGCTCCGCAAGCATGGGTACGACGTGCCTCGCCGCCTGCTGTACGAAACCGACAAGCAACGCGGCGCGGGCTGGCGATTTATCGAGCACCGGGTGGACATTAGCGAGTTCATGGTGAGGCTCGAACTAGCGTGCCGTGGTCGGCCCGATGTCACGCTGATTGAACGGAAGGATATCGTGGAGCACGCGCCGAAGACGCTGCGCGATCGGCGCGTGCGGCTGGTGGCTAAAGCTCGAATTGATGGAGCCCACCAACTGCTCTCCGTCGATCCCGACGAATTATTCGGATTGCGTTTCGCCAACACCAAACAGGCCGCGTATTTCATGTTAGAGCGAGATCGCGGCGAGATGCCCGTGCATCGCCGCAAAAGCAAGGACCAAACGTACTATGCCAAGAAGATGCTGGCCTACTATGAAGCCAATAGGGTAGAGGAGCACGTTCGCGAGCTTGGCATCCCGAATTTCCGCGTCGCGACAGTGACGCCGACACCGGAGCGCGTAGAGCAAATGATCGAAGCGCAAAAGGAAATAACTGGCGGGCGCGGATCAAACTTGTTCCTTTTCGTTGACGATGAGAGCTTTCGTAACAGCAATCCGCTCGATGTGCTGTGGACGACAGGGAAGGGAATACGGATTCGAATTACGGATTAAATTGGAGATGGTGCCGGAATGCATCCTCGGTCAGCACGGCCGGCAACCTGCCAGCATAAGTCATGAAATGACTGGCATGCGGACGGTAACGCCTAAAGACACAGGCTGATTGATGACTTGATCATCTGGAATCGGGTCTCCGTCGGCGGCTAAAGTTTGAATGTACGCCTCCAACGCCTCTTCGGCGTTGCGGACCGCGCCCTCGAATGAAGTGCCCCATGTGTTGCAGCCGGGCAGCGCCGGAAAATATGCCATATAACCGATGGGGTGTTTCTCGATTGAGAGCGTGTACGTTCGTCTACTGACTTTCATATATTGCAGTATAGCACCCGGATCGCGGACCACTGGCGCGTCCGTTATCGGGGGAACTTCCGCCGCGATCGGCACGAAACGGCGCGGCGGTTCGTGACCCAAGTCGGATTTCGAGTGTGCAGCGCAGCGGTCGAGATGGTGGCATTGGCGAATGCATTGGCTAAGTCGAGAGCAACGGATTTAAAGCAGTCATTTTCCAAGCAGCCGCTGACACGCGTGCAAGATGTCGTCGCTTTTGTACGGCTTGGTGAGGAATTCGCTGCCTGGAACGCAACGCTGGGCATCGACGAGTTTTCCCGACGTATAGAGCACCGCCACATCCGGCCGATCTATTCTAAAGTATTCAGCGACATCCCAACCGCTGGCCGCGCCGACGAGATTGATGTCGGTGAACACTATGTCAATTGACGTACTCGACTTACAGAGCGCGATGGCCTCTTCACCGCTCGCCATTTCGACGACTTCATAGCCTGCATCTCGCAGGCAATCTGCGGCGTTGCATCTAACGAGAAATTCGTCCTCGATCACGAGAACGACTAGAGCGCGGGTCCTGTCTGCCGTTGCCAGAGACACGATTGCAGCCTTTCGGGGCCGAGCCATGAGACTTAGCGCCGTAGATAATTCGTTCTTTGGGTCGTTAAGGCGTCGCTCAGAGATTTTTGACGTGCGAAAGCGACTGATGAGAGTCAACAACCGTTCAGGTAGTGCGGTTCCGTACTTGGGGAAGACTTTCCCAATTGTTTGTGACTATCAATAGTAATTGGATCGCCGCCGGCTTATCTGTAGGCCACCTCCTGCAGCGACCTTCAGGCGCGGGCGTTTAAGAGACGCTGATGCGCTCTTGCCCCTTTAATGGGATGAGAGCCATGGCACCGGTTTCAACCACTCGCATTTCTACTCTGCCTCGCAATCGGCTCCTCGCCGCGCTGTCGCCAACCGACCTCGCTTATTGCAGCCGCATTTGAAGCCTGTGGCGATGGAGCTCCTGAAGGATATGGAACGACCCAACCGACGAATCGACGCCGTCTACTTTACGGAGGCCGTCATCGCGTCTGTTGTCGCGGTCCAGCCCGACGAGACGTTGTCCGAAGTGGGCGTCGCCAAGGTGTTCCCTTGGTGCCGGCGGTGCTGGCCCCTCTTCATCACGACTGGTCCCTTTTGCATCTTCGGGTGGTCTCTTTTTAAATTAGGGTTTCGCTTGGAGCGACCCCATATGCGAGTACCACCGGCAGCGACCCTTAAAATAGGCGCTGGTGGCTGAGAGACCGGTAGCACTCCCGCCTGCGATTCAGGGGAGTGCCGCTATGACTGCGAGAACGCCGATTCGGCGAACTAAGCTTCATTTTGCAATTTGGATTCTTGTGCTGGCGATCTTCGCATTTTTAGTCGCGGCGGGATTTTACTCTCTTGCCTAGTTTCCCGCCCCCACCCCGCCGGGAAAGGAACCCATCCTTCGCAGATTTGTCCAGAAGCAGCGAGCATTAGGGCATGTGCCAATCGTGCGTAGAAATAGACAAAGCATGGAAGCCGACTTGTCGTGCTTACGCCGATCGATTTAAAGATATCCCGAAGTCAATGCCCGCAGTATTGAATGGAAATGAGCCAACCATCCGACCATAAAGAACCCGTCATTGAGCCTCCAACGAGTAATGAACAGCCCGATGACCTGACGGGCCGCGCGCTGCGCCAACGCATTCGCCAGCAGGAACTGCTTGCCGAACTGGGGGTCCTTGCGCTGCAACGTACGAGCTTCATCGACATGCTCAATCACACCGCCCGTATGACGGCCGAAGGACTGGGCGCGGAATATTGCAAAGTCATGGAATACATACCGGCCGAGAAGCGCCTCCTAGTTTGCGCCGGAGTGGGCTGGGAAGAGGGGATTGTCGGCTCGGCAAGCGTCGGGGCCGATCTGGCCTCTCCCGCTGGCTATGCGTTGCGCACTGGCAAGCCCGTTATTTCGAACCACCTCGAAAACGAGCAACGATTTAGAACTCCGGAGTTGCTTGTCGAGCACGGCATTCGCCGCGCGATGAACGTTATTCTGCAAGGGGATGGCGCGCCGTTCGGCGTACTGGAAGTGGACAGCACATCCGAAGGCGAGTTTGGCGAGCACGACATCGCATTTTTGCAAGGCGCTGCGAACATCCTAGGAATGGCAATCGAGCAACAGCAATATCAACGCAAACTGCAAGTCGCGCTTGATCGTCATCAAATCTTGCTCAAGGAAGTCAACCACCGCGTCAAGAACAGCCTACAGGTGGTTTCGGCTATGCTTCAACTCCAAGCGACTTCGGTCGGCGACCCCGACCTAAGTGAACGACTCAAAGAAGCATCAAATCGCGTCAATGCCGTGGGTCGCGCTTACGAGCGTCTCGCTTATAATGCCGATTATGAAAATATCGATTTGGTCGAATATCTGCGCGAAATCATCAGCGACCTAGAGCCGACCGTCGCTCCGTGCAAAATCCAGTTCGAGGCGACCGAGGGAATTCAGATTGCGGCGGATCGTGCTATTCTTGTGGGGCTTATCATCAACGAGTTGGTTTCAAATGCGGGGAAGTATGCTTATCCTTATTCCCCCGGCGGTTTGATTTGGGTACGGTTGTTTCAATCGGATAGGAACTCAATTTTGGTGTCGGTCCGCGACGAAGGTGCTGGTCTGCCCCTTGGCTTTGATCCGACGACCAGCAAGGGGCTCGGCTCACGTCTAGTCTATGCACTTTCAAAGCAATTGGGAGCCGAACTGACGCGGCCGATAGCTCCCGTTGGCACCAATTACACACTGCTTGTTCCACTGAGCCCGGCAACACATTAAATGATTGGCTTTTTAAGTTGTCTCAGTGCCGGAGAACTATATCGATGTCAGTTATTGGCCCATCGAGCCTGCTGACCTAAGCGATATCATGTCGGCTATTGAGGCATGAACGGACTACGGCGGATGTAATGCGCGTGATCTGCACCATGACACGGCGCGTCATTTGTCAAGAGCAGGGAAGTGGCTCAACAAAGCGATATCTTCAACGTCGCACAACGTAGATTTCGCGACCATTAGAGAAGTCCGCGAAACTCATCTTCACTGAGGCCAGCGTCTTTGATGATCTTCTTGAGAAGCCATCGTGGAAGTTCCTTACTATGGATAGGAACGATTGTAGTTCGTCCTGAGACTGGATGCCGCAAAAGCGCGTGACTGGTGGAGTTTTGCCGTTCGAGAACGAAACCTGCGTGTTGCAACGCTCTGATGACCTCTTTCGCTCGCGCCCCAGGTAAGCGCGCGAGCATACTAGGCGATCGTCGATGATCTCACAGTAATGCCGAGGGACACTGGATGCTGGTCGGTATCTTCGGGCCATGGATCGCCATGCGCCGCCAGCGAAGAAAGATAAAGCCGTACGGCCTCCTCGGCGTGTTTGACTGCATCCTCGTAGGTCTTGCCCCAGGTGTGGCAACCCTGCAGCGCAGGAAAATATGCTAGGTATCCCTCAGGATGTTGTTCGATTAGGAGGGTGTAGGTCCGCGTCGCGACTTTCATATACCGCACATCATAGCATATAGACTGTGCTTTGCATTTTTAGGTCGCAACCTCCAGATCGTGCGACGTTAAAATACGGCTCAACAGAGGCATGAAATAAGGGTCTCCTTTGCGAAGGTGTCGTAGCGATCGGCGGTCCCGCAAACACAGGGACGCGCCCTCGGTTGTGTGGATACTGGGGACAACCCGCGCCGATATGATGTTTTCTACCGGCAGTGGCCGATGCACACTATGGTTGTTTACGCCGTAGCTATAAATTGCAACTTCGAATCCGTACCGATTTCCGTTGCGTCGCGTCCGTTGCATGCTCTCGTAGCGTCGCGATCGTAGCGTCATGTCAATCGCCAATTCCGCGCAGTTGTTGCGTGTAGCGTCCAGGTTGTGGCGCATGCGTTGATGTGAGGAAACGAGTTAGGGGTATCGGGGTTAAAGCTCGTCCCCCGCACGTTCTGAGACCTGCAACTGGCAATCGATAGCGATTGGCCGGGTACATTTTGTTGCAGGGGGCGTGGGGCATGTTTCTGGGCGCGTGCCGCGTTTTTGCGGCGTTCATAATGCTGGCGATTCCAAGCGTCGCGTTTGCGCAAGTCATTCCACCGAGCGAGCAGCCTGGGCGCGAGCGCCAACGTTTTATTCAGCCAACTGCCCCACAGGCGCAGCCCACCGGTCCAGCTATAACGCTTCCAAGCACTGTCGCGCCGCAGGGCGCTGAGAAGGTTTTCGTTCGCGTGCGCGGCGTGCGCATCACGGGCTCAACAGTCTACACTGCCGAACAACTGGCGCCGCTCTACGCAGACCTGATCGGCCGCCGTGTGCCGCTCACTGAAATCTACGCGCTGGCCCAGCGCATCACGGCGAAGTACGGAAGCGACGGCTACGTACTGTCGCGCGCAGTCGTACCCGTTCAGGAACTGAATCCCCAAGGCGCGATCGTCCATATCGAAGTGATCGAAGGCTACATCGATAAAGTCGAGTGGCCGAAAGGACTTTCGCGGTATCGCGATTTCTTCAGCGACTATGCCGCTAAGATCATGGCGCAGCGACCGGCCAATATCCATACGATCGAGCGGTATATGTTGCTCGCTGGCGACCTGCCGGGATTGAAGTTCTCGACAACCCTACGGGCTTCGAAACACGCGGAAGGCGCCTCAACGCTCGTTGTCGAGGTCACGGAGAAACCGATCGATGTCAACGCGCATATCGATAACCGCGGCACGCCGGCACGAGGCCCGTTCGAATTCTACGGTGCAGCAACCCTCAACAATCTGCTTGGCGCGCACGAAGCGTTGACTGTGACCTATGCGGGTGTGGTTCCGTTCCCCGAGCTCCACTACGCCGCACTGACCTACAAACAAGTTCTTACCAGCGAAGGACTCACGTTCTTCGCTGATGCGAGTGATTCCTGGGGCACTCCCGGGACGGTACCGCTAGAGCTGTTGCAGTACCGCACTCTCGGGCCGTACGGCGATGCTGGCCTCTCGTATCCTTTCATCCGCTCACGTGAACAGAACCTCACGCTGTCAGGCCTGTTCTTCGGCAGCAACAACGAGAGCGACGTATTGGACGCGCCGTTCAACGACGATCGCCTGCGTGGTGTCCGCGGCAAGGTCGATGCCGACCTCGCCGACTCTTTGCAGGGCGTCAATCAGTTCAACGTCACGATTAGCCAGGGTATTCAAGGCTTAGGCAGTACCGAGAACGGTAATCCACTGGCCTCACGGTTGGTGGGGCGCGTGGATTTCCAGAAGGCAGAAGCGACGGCGAGCCGCACACAGCCGCTGTTTGATCGTTTCTCCGCCTATGTCTCCGCCTACGGTCAATATGCTGGCACTCCCCTCTTGGTGCCGGAGCAGTGCGGATTCGGTGGACGTTACTTCGGCCGAGCCTTCGACCCATCACAGCTCTTGGGCGATTCCTGCTTCGAAGGGGTCGGCGAACTCCGGTACGACGTGCCGCAGCAGCCCCTGCCGCTGTGGCAGAGCGCGCAACTATACACGTTTAGCGATTACGGGTATCTATATACACGCGATGTCTCTTTGGGCACGCCTGCGGTTCAGGAGGCCGCGTCGGTGGGGGGTGGAATTCGGCTCGGCTGGTTCAGTCACGTTGACGCCGACCTTGCGGTCGCCAAAGTGATCCAAGGGCCGCGCAACGACGAGCGTTTCTTTTTCATTCTCACCGCGCACAACTGAGAGGGAACCATGTCTCAGGATTGGCGCCGTGCGCTTCTGATGACCTCAGCTCTGGTGCCCCTTACCTTGGCGGCTGCGACGGCAGGGCCTAATGGCGCGACCGTCGTCGGCGGCTCGGCAACCGTGCAGGGCCAGGGTACTGCAAACGTAGTGGTGAACCAGACAAGCCAGAGTGCCGTCGTCAACTGGAACACGTTCAACATCGGCGCCGGCGAGACCACCCGCATCAACATGCCGAGCCCAAGCTCGGTCGAGCTTGACCGGGTCACCGGAGGACTTGGCCCGTCGCAAATTCTCGGCTCGCTTTCTTCCAATGGGAGAGTCTTCCTGGTGAATCCGGACGGAATTCTGTTTGGCGCAGGATCAAGGGTAAATGTCGGCGGGCTGTTGGCGACCACCCATGATATTTCCAACGCCGACTTCATGGCGGGCCGGTACAACTTCTCGATATCGGGTAACCCCTCGGCCTCTATCGTCAATCAAGGTTCGATCACGGCACAGACCGGCGGTTTCGCCGCCTTGGTGGCGCCGGGCGTTCGTAACACCGGCACCATCACGGCGACACTCGGAACGATCGCGCTCGCTTCAGGCAGCGCGTTCACGCTCGACCTCTATGGCGACCAACTGATCAAGCTTGGCGTCAACGACTCGATCGCCTCGCAGGTGATCGATGTCTCGACCGGCAAACCGCTCAGTTCATTGGTCAGCAATGAGGGAACGCTAAAGGCCAACGGCGGCAGGGTGGAACTGACAGCTGTTGCGGCGCGGAAGGTCGTCGACTCTGTCATTAGAAACACCGGCGTGATTGAAGCCAACACGATCGGCAGTCACAACGGTATGATCGTTCTCGGGGCCGCAACGCGGGCTACGAAGCCATCTGGCGTGCCGACACAAACAGTCAAAGTATCGGGCACTCTCTCGGCCGCCAGCAACGCCAAGGGAACAACCGGCGGAACGATCGTCGTCACCGGTGAAGATATCCAGGTCAGCAACGCCAACATCAACGTATCCGGTTCGACTGGTGGCGGGGCGCTCCTGATAGGTGGCGATTGGGGCGGCGGCCATCCCAATACCAGTCTCGTTTCCAATGCGAGCGCCTATCTAGAACCGTATACGGTGCCTACGGCCAGCACCGTATCCGTCGATGCTGCGACGACAATTAATGCTTCCACTACGAATACAGGCAACGGCGGCAAGGTCGTCATTTGGTCGGACGTGTCCACTAAAGTTTACGGAAGTATTTTGGCGACTGGTGGCGCGGCGGGCGGCAATGGTGGCTTTATTGAGACATCTGGCGGCACACTCGACTTTACCGGAGCCCGCGCGAACACCTCGGCGCCGAGCGGGAAGATCGGCACATGGCTGCTCGATCCGATCGATCTCATCATTGATGGGACAGCCGCGAGCGCGGTCGACTCCGCACTCGCTACCACAAACGTAATACTCCAAACTTATGCCGTCGGAGCACCAAGTGGTCCTACTGGCAGTACCGGCAACACCAACACAAGTGGTGCCGGCAACATCATAATCGACTCTGGGATTTCGTGGACGAGTCTCGCCGGGCTTACCCTTGATGCCTATAACAACATTGTCCTCAATGCGCCAATTTCAGGTAGCCTCGGCGGCCTCGTGATCAACGCGAATAACACGATCGCAGCCTCCGCTGCCGTAAATGTTGGTAGTTTCACGCTGCAGAATGGTGCGTGGAATCAAGTTTCGCCTACGTTATCGACGTTCTTCGCTAACAATTTTCAGATCAGTGGCGGCTCATTTCTTCGCGCAGCTGGCGGTAACGGCACGAGCGGCTCGCCTTATCAGATCACTGACGTGTATGGCCTCCAGGGTATCGGTAGCTCACCCACGCTGCTTGCCGCCAACTACGTGTTAGCGAACAGTTTCAATGCGAGCGCTACGGCGAGTTGGAATGGTGGCGCGGGGTTTGTTCCAATCGGCAACAACTCGACGACTTTTTCAGGTACCTTCAACGGAAACGGCAACACGATATCAAATCTCTCCATCAATCGACCAGCGTCAGACTACGTCGGATTGTTCGGCTTTGTCGGTGCCAGCGGCCAGATCGAGAACCTCGGCCTCCTTGCCGATAGTGTGGGCGGTAACGCCGATGTGGGTGGGTTGATCGGAGTTAACCACGGCATGGTGACTAATACCTACTCAACCGGTGCGGTGACCGGCTTTTCTCAGGTGGGCGGATTGGTGGGGTTGAACGATGGCATGGTAACGCAGTCCCATGCGACGGGCCACGTACAGGGCACTGGCGGCGATGATGTCGGGGGACTTGTTGGATGGAATTTCGAAGGAAACATCACACAGTCGTATGCGAGCGCGAACGTGAGTGGTCCATTAGATGTGGGTGGGCTGGTCGGTGACAATAGATCGACGATCACACAGTCCTACGCCACCGGTGTTATCACCGGGACCAACACGCAGTTTGATTTCGGAGTGGGTGGGTTGGTCGGGTATATGAACGATGGCGGAAGCATCACGCAGTCCTACGCCACCGGTCCCGTCAGCGCCCCCTCTTATGTCGGCGGCCTAGTCGGATTTACTGGGCTTGGGACGATCACACAGTCCTATTCGATCGGAAAAGTGATTGGCTCAACCAATTTCGGTGGCCTTATCGGCTACAATAGTGGCACCACAGTTACATCATCCTATTGGGATACACTGACTAGTGGGATTCCAACGATAAGTGCAGGCGGAACACCAATTGCCGATACGACGCTGAAAAATAATTTACCTAGTGGTTTCAGTTCGGCTGTATGGGGTGTCAACAGCGCTTATCCATTCCTGCTGTGGCAGAAGATAAACACTGCGTTAACATCCTCATCAGTACCGAGCCAACCGCCAGCACAGAACCAAATAAATCCAAGCAGTCCGACGCCGCCATCAGCGACGCAAATGCAGTTACTGATTGCACAAATAGAGATGCTCGTTGTTGAGGAACAGCTGACGGTAGCGGAAGCTTTGCAAGATTTGGCGGCAATTGGTGCTATCGATCTGAACAACGCTACTCAACGTGACGGTTACATTTTCCCGACGAGCATGCTAGCGCCAGGTGCGGAATTGACCTCTGCGGAGAAACAATGCGCAGTGCTGGTACAGGCCCTCATTGCCGGTTTGGATAAGTTTGGCACCGCGTACTGGGCGCCGGTAGGGCAGTCGACGACTAACCCGAAGGGCCAAACTCTGCAGAGTGGGAGCGCAAAACCTGGCGATCCAATAGCTACGTTTATGGCAAACGGCTACTATCCGGTCGGTAACGAATCAATGAATATGGTCAACGAGACCGCGACCATATCGAACCAACCTCATTCGGGTATCTTCTTAAGTTATTTGCCGCCCAATGGGACCCCGGTTGGATTTGCGATGCTCGCTCAATCCGACGGGCAACCGGCAACGGTTGAATACCGATTGTTTCAGCAGGTCCCATCGTCATCCCCCTACTCTGGGTACCCAGTCGAGCATTTTTCTTATTCAGTCATTTCGACGACGCCGGCGGCCAAGAAAAATCCATATAGTGGACCCTAAGCTGCTACTGAATTGCTTTGCCAAAAGAATATTTATGGTTGCTATCTTCAGCGTCAAAAAAGCATGTTGAGCCGCAGACTTGCGGGGCTGTCATGACTTGAAAAGTGGTGGTGCTCTCTGAGACAAGGAATCCGTATTTGTTGTAGACACCGTTTTTATCCTCAATATAGAAATCATCAAGAACCTTGAACGTTGCGCGATCAATCGAATTAGGCAGGATGGTCGTGGACCCTTCCTGATCAAGATCGTAAAATATATGGGAAGCGTCCGTATCATAGTTCGTTGGGCATCCTTGGCTATCGAATAGTATCCCGAATGTGTTCGGATCGGCACCATTAATCACATAATCCTGAAAGAAAACGTGGTCGCTGTCCTTCCCGTATGCGTCATAGACGCACTGCGGATTGGTACTTCGGGCTTGGGTGGCCTGGTACGATCGAATATTAACTGGCGTCGCGAAGATTGGTGAGAAAGTAGTTGGGTTCGCCGCTTCAAGCTCGTATAGCTCACCGACAATCAGGTTGTTTGGGTCTTCGGGGTTACCGCTCGCGGTGAACCAATATACTGAGTTCTTGTCTCTTGCATAAGGGATAGGCAGGCCATTTCCATTTATGGCGACGTCGAATGTGGCCACGTCGACTGTGGGTTCAACAGTCCCTGTTCCTACAAGGTACAATTGGCCGTTTTTTTGCGTGAACAGGTACGGCAATTCTGAAATCGGCACCCATGAAAATGATTGGCTGGATGACGCAGCTTCCGTAGTTACCGCATTTGATGACTGGCTCGCGGGCGTATTCGTTGCCGGTGCATTGAGTGAGGGAAAGGCATCGATGGGGCCCGCAGAGCTGCTCGAAGAAGTTAAGTCGGAAGAGGTGACTAAAGCATTGAACGAAATTGCGAATGTAGGTTTTCGGCCTGTGAGCGCTGGAACCGGTGAAGAGCGAGGAGCGTCTAGAACGTTGCCCACTATCCCAATAATTGAGATCAAGAAGCCAAATAAGAGACTAAGCATAAACTGCATAGGCTTATTATACATCGACCGAAGAGTTTTCTCCCTCGGAAGCGGTCGCAGACCTATCCGGGTTTAGAGTTGTCGCCAAAAATTGAGCCCCGCGCCTAGCGGGGCTCATAACACGAACTATCGGCGTCCGTTGGGCGCATTTCGGCCGGCGTTGTTATTTCTGCTCCGACTCACATTTGGCGCAACGTCCTCGGCATGATCCTCGGCGGTGATCTCGCAGCAGACGATCTTGCCGTCGAGAGGGAAGGCTTTCACCATGATGTCACGTTGCCCTCCCCTATCGCTCCTCGATCGTCCGCCTATCACGACCGAAGTGCCGCCGGCTCTGTTGTTTGATAGTCTCCGCCTTCCCTTGCGGCTCGTACTGTTTCGGCGCAGCGTGAATACGGCTGCGATCGATACCACGTCGCATCCAAGCGGTGAAGGCTTGCTGGTCCGTCAATCCCCCGTCCTCCATCGGCCGAAACTCCGGGGCGAGAAGCTCGGCGTCCTCGCTCCCTACCCTAAATGCGATCAGTGTTCCGACATTGCCGATGACAGCTGCACGAACCATCGGCGAGAGCTGGGCGGTAAACTGCGACACGAGCGTAAAGTGAGTTCCGAATTTGCGCGCCTCCGAAAGGAGGATAGCGAACGACTCGCTCGAAAAATTGCCAAACTCGTCGACGTGCACAAAGTACGGCACCCGCTCTGACGGTGGCAGCAGCGCACGTTCCATTGCTCGGGCCTGCAAGTGAGAAACTAAAAGTGAGCCCAAAAGATTCGATGCGCTCTCCCCTATTAGTCCTTTTGCGAGGTTCACGATCAAAATGCGGCGCGACTTCATATGCACCCCGAGGTCAAAACGCGGTGCCGCCTGACCGAGTATCAACCGGACATTCGGCGACGCTGTGAATTGTCCGATCTTGTTTAGAATCGGCGCCACTGCTTCCGAGCGCAGGCTCTTCCCATAAGTCGGGTACTCTTCGTGCCAAAACCGCAGTGTCTCCGGGTCTTCGACGTTGCGGAGAAGCCGCTCGCGGTAGGCGTCATTGGTGTACACCCGCGCCAGGTCTGTGAGCACCGAATTGCGGCTGGACAACAATGCCGCAACGCCATGAAAGAGAAAGTGCTCCAGCCGGGGTCCCCAACTATCGCGCCACAAATGCTTGAACGCCGATACAATCCCGGCCGCGGCGAGCGCACGCCGCTCCGGAGCCACGCCGGCAATCGGATTAAAGCCGACCGGCCATTCCATATCCGTGGCGTCGAGATAGCAGACCTGATTAACTCGGGAGCTAGGCACAGCGTCGAGAAGCTCAAGTGCTAGGTCGCCATGCGGGTCGATGACGGCTACTCCCTCCCCCGCCATGATGTCGGACATGGCTAGGTTGAAGAGCATCGTGCTCTTCCCTTCGCCAGTTTTGCCGAGGATAAAAATGTGGCGCTCGCGGTCGTGTGGCGAAAGCACCACCGGAATACGCTCGGCAGTCGTTGCAATCGGAATATCGAAATTGGCATGCATAACGCCGCGTGAGCCTCCGGCGTAAACCTGAGTTCTGCGCACGCAACACGCTGTTGCGTTAGAGCTCACGTTTGCCTTGGGCGCGTCACGAGCCATTTTGGGAGAGGGTTCGGACGCAGGCTCACCGAGCGGCCTATGTTGGGGCGTAGTCGGTGAAGTGCCAGAGACTCGCGCCACGCTACTGAATGCGCACGCTGCGCACGCGTGGATACGGGCAGTGTACCCCCTCCGCCTTCGAGCTCGCGGCGGCAGTGCGTGTGGATAATCCCGCGGTCAGGTCCCGGCTCGTTCCCAAGCCTCGCCGGTCCTGCCCGCTCTGCAATTGTCCCTTGGTGGGGCACAAGCGTTCGACTGTCCCTCGGAGCCGACCGGCTCGGAAAAGGTGCGCCGGCAGCGCCAGTCAAGGTCGGCGGATTTCCGCCGCCCGCGAAGCGGGTTGCCTTGATCGGACGCGGATGCCGGCGCGCTATCATTTTTCTCGACGGGAGAAAGCACACGCTCCGACTTGTGCTTGTCTCATGCTTGCATCATGCGAGTGACATTCGATCGCTTGTTTTGCGCTCCTACTTTTCGCCCCCGCTTTGTCGGAGCCCAAAGCAAGGAGCCGCACCCCAGTGCGGCGACTATGCGACGGCGTCCGGCGCAGCCGGCCGACCCCGTGCCGCCAGCCCGAGCACCGCAGGCGTGAGCCGAGGAGCGCAGCGGCCGCCAGCTTTGCCAGAATGCATAATTGAGGACAGCTATTAGGGCAAAGTGGCGGCGCGGGGTCGGGCGGTTGAGCCCGACAAAGCGGGGGCGCCTGGCTAGGAATTATAAGGAAATTTTGTCACCTGATAGCTGTAGAGGGTACAAGTCAGGCGTATCTCTCTTGTACCTTCATGATGATTATTTGTTGTTCGCGCCGAGTCCTATTGAGGAACTGAAAATTGCCGTTCCTTGCTTTATTTGAAAATGAATTTCCCTACTGAGTATTATTTGTATGAGTATTCTTAGATGCATATTCTTATATAGAAAGAGCAGCTAAATTTGCCGACCAGGAGCGGCCATGGTTGCCGGTCCAGAACGGCAAATATTGCCGGTCAGGAGCGGCGAGCTTCTTTGCTTTTGATAATAAGATGGAGGCGGTAGAGGTTGGTTTTTCCGAGGCCTCGCTGTTGTATCTCTAACAATTCGACAGTTTCCAACTCTTTCAAATAAGTTCGAACGCTGCGCTCTCCGGCACCCATGTCCTGCGCCAGCTTAGCCTGACCCGGAAAGCATGCATCGTCTTGCCACGCATATTTGAGAAGCATGGCGTACGCGAGCTTTGCCCCAACCGAAATATGTTCGTTGGTGAGAATGAAATTGGGAACCTGAGTAAAACCGTGGCGGGTCGCAAGATCAGCGCCGATGATTTCGATGTTGCGATCCTTTAGAATGTCGCCGATGTGCCGCTCGGTCCGGTCGTCCATACGCGGTCATTATATGTGACACACAAATCGCTATCCCCTGTTTATCCCCGCTTTGATGGTGGAGAACCGAGAAAAATAATTTTGTAAAGATGTCGCGACTGATCGGGGCCGGTCGCGACAGTCCGCGACCACGAACTGTTGTGGCGTCGCTTTTGGGGCAGTGCCAGCAGGCATCCCAAGTAGGCGCGCAATGGTTGTCATGGCATCGACAATAACGACGGCATCGAAGTTGTCGGCTTCGGAGGACCAGTCAATACTGGCAGCGGCCTAATACGCGGCCGAACGGCTTGACGGTTCGCTGGCGGTGCCGGTATGACGAGAATGCCCGCGATTCAGTCTTTGTCATGGTAGTTGTCCCTCCACGTCCACGCGCCGGTTCGCCGGTGATGCTCTTGAACAGCCTGCCGGCAAGCCTATGACCCGTTCGGTATTACCGCTGCCGAGTTATGGCAAAGCTGGCGCATTGTGGGGCGCGAGCAATTCGTTCCTACCGCAAAACTTGGTGTTCGCGATTTTCGACGCGATGGGGAGCAAACCGGACATGCCCAAATTGGGGCGAAACCGCGCTCTATGGTAGAGTCGAGATGTGGCGCGGTGGCTGTAGGTCGAACATATCTGTTGCCGCCTCTTTCGTCTGGCGGTGCCTTAGTGGTTCGGCCATGACTCCGT
>Ga0070731_10002650_pt1 | contig 16840 bp, 17 predicted proteins | sample Coa_R1_2_FD_66448 | JGI IMG/M metagenome (GOLD analysis project Ga0070731, IMG submission 66448) | Surface soil microbial communities from Centralia Pennsylvania, which are recovering from an underground coalmine fire - Coalmine... | ecosystem: Environmental > Terrestrial > Soil > Unclassified ...
CGTCGAACAGAAGGTGCTTACGTACCTGATGAAGAAAGGCGCGGCGGTTGGAGCGAAGGGAACGACGCGCCACGAGATCGCCGCGTTCATCGAGGTCGACCCGCGCAACCGCGAGGACGTGAAGCGCACGATCGTCGACTGTGGCGTCGCGTACATCGGCTTCAATGTCCCGGAGAACATCATGCCGGTCGACGCGCCGCCGCCTTCCACGTGGCGGGTGCAGCCGGGCGCGCGCATCATCGGGGGCCACGCGGTGGTGCTCGCGGGCTACGACGCGAACGGCGCCCGCCTCATCTCCTGGGGCGGGTACTACACGATGACCTGGGACTTCTTCGCCGCGTACGTGGACGAGACCTACGCCATTGCCGACACGGCGTGGTTCAACCTCAAGACGAAGAAGTCACTGGCCGGGCTCACGCTGCCCGAGCTCGAGAAGCTGATGCGGGCGCTGTAGCCAGAGGATGCGCGCGGCCCACGCGAGCGCGCCGAACATCGTAAGCCACCCGACGAAGCCGAAGAAGAGCCCGATGCCCCGGGCGCGCCGCAGCAGTCCCAGGTCGCCGAAGATGTTCTGCCAGTCATGGCCGTCGCTCTCCGCGCCGGTCTGCCCGCCCAGCAGCATCATCTTCGGATCGAACGCGTCGTACATGTAGACGGCCATGTCGATCGTCGAGAACCCGAGCAGCCACAGGCACAACGCCGCGCCGAATTTGTCGCGCCGCTGCAGGAGCGCGTAGCCCGCCACGATCGGCAACAGGTGCTGGCCGATCGTGCCGCCGAGCGTCATGATGAAGCGGCCGAACCAGCGGAAGAGCGCGTAGTGCCCCGCCTCGTGGAACGGAAGGAGCACCAAGTGGAGGAAGCCGCTCCCGATCTCGCCGTCGCGGATGTGGTTGTCCCTGAAGATCCAGAGCGTCCACGCCGCGAACACGGCGAGGCATACAATGCGCGGGATCCAAGTCGGACGCGACGAAGGGAAATCATCCATGCGCACATCGTATCCCGCGGCGGCCACGCTCGCGGTCCTCGCGCTCTTCGCAGCATCGGCGCGGGGCGCGCCGCCGGACCCGAACGTGATGAGCTTCAAGTTGCCGGCGGATCTCAAGTGGGTGGAAAGCCCGGCGTATCCGGGCCTGAAGAGCGCGGTGGTGCAGGGCGATCCGGGCAAGCCGGGTCCCTACGCGGTCCTCAACCACTTCTCGCGCAACAGCTTCAGCCACCCGCATTTCCATCCGAACGATCGCTACATCCTCGTGCTGAAGGGCACGTGGTGGGTGGGAACGGGCGACAAGTTCGATCCGGCGACGACCACGCCGCTGCCGGCGGGAAGCTTCGCCGTGCACTACGCGGGCAAGGTTCACTGGGATGGCGCGAAGGACGAGGAATGCGACCTGCTGATCTACGGCGAGGGGCCCGCCACCTCGACGCGCGTCCCGGAGCACTGAGCGCTCAATCGGCGAACATTTCCTCGGGCGGCTCGATCGGCGCCACGTCGAGGGGCACGACGATGCGCTCGTTGTCGCTGCGGATCGCGAGGTAGGCGGCGGCCTCCTTGCGGCTGAGGTTGCGCTCCTGGTGGGGCACGAAGGGCTCGAAGTAAGCGAAGTCCCCGGGCCCGATCTCGGCGCAATAGTCCAGCCGGTCGCCCCAGCGGATCTCGAGGCGGCCGCTCGTCATGTAGATCGCGACTTCGTGGCGTCCGTGGTGGTGGGCGCCCGTCACCGCGTCGGCGGGCATCTTCACCGCGCCGATCCAGGTCTTGGTCCCTCCGATTCCGGCGAAATCGATCGCCGTGGCGCGCCCGCCCGCGCGCGCAAGTGCCTTCTCCAGGGAAGCGCCGCGCACCACCCGCACCCCTGTCTTCCATTTCTCCATCGCCGGCTCCCGAAGGTTCCCGACCGCCCGATGACAATTGTAGGCGGGACTGAGTGACACGTCACAGCGGGGCGCACGGGGCCGTGCGACAGTGGGTGCATGACACTTTCGCCGAACGACCACGACTTCAAGCTCGCTGCGCCCTGGAACCCGGGACCGCGCGCGAGCGTGACGATGCTCATGCTGCTTCTTCCGGCGGTGCTCCTGCTGGAATGGCTCTCGGGGCAGGGCTTCTCGCTCTCCGTCTTCTACCTGTGCCCCATCGCGCTGGGCGCGTGGACCTTCGGGCGCAACGTGGGCTTCGGCCTCGCGGCGCTCTCGGCCGCGTACTCGTCGTTCGTCGCCTTCAACACGCTCGGGCCGGGCGCGCCCGTGAGCGAGTTCTACATCCAGTCGGGATCGACGCTCGGCATCTTCGTGCTCTTCGCATTCGTCGTCGCGCATCACCGCCGCTTCATCGACGTGATGGTGGTGCACGGGCGGGTCGACGCGGAATCGGGCGCGCTCTCGCGCCGGGAGTTCGAGAACGTGCTGCGGGTCGAATCGGCGCGGGCGACGCGATACAAGCGCCCCTTCGCGCTCGCGCTCGTGGAGCTCGCCGGGACGAAGGACGAAGACGTCACCGCGCGCCGCCTCGAGTCCATCACGGCGATGGTGCGGCAGAACGTGCACGAGGCCGACTCCTTCGCGCGCCTGGACGGCGGAAAGCTCGCGCTGCTCATGGTCGAGCGATCGGCCGCCGACGCGAACGCGATCGTCGGACGGATCTCCGGGCTCCTTCGCCAGCGTTTCCAGGGCAAGCTCGAGGTTCGCGTGGGCCTCGCGAGCTACATGGGCCGCGGGCCCGTGAGTCCCAACAAGCTGATGCAGGCGGCCGGCGACCAATTGCGCGCCGGCGGCGCATCGAACAAAGGCGCGCTCGTGGAGGCGATCGTCCTCTAGTTCGGCTGGGGGTTGTAGCCGGTTCCCTCGGGATTGAACCGGGCGCCCCGGGAATAGTTGTCGCTATCGGACCGGGCGCTCTTCTTCGCGAGCGCGTCGGCCTGGGCGTACGGCAGCGGCTCCTTGGTCCTGTCGATCACGAGGCGCCGGCCGTCGCCGACCCTCACGCTGTACTTGCCGAGGTTGTAGAGCACGTACATCGCGTAGAGATTGTCGTAGTCCTGGTACTGCCCCTCCTCCTTGCGGAAGTCCATCGAGAGCACGGAAGGGAAGCGGTTCGGCAGATACCGGAATTCCACGGGCGGATCGTCGTGCGGATCGGAGTACGTCGAGCTCGGATATTTCTGGTACAGCACCGCGTCCATCCGGTAGCCGCGCGCGTCCCACTCCCGGAGGAGCTTGACCGCCATCTCCGTGGGCAGGTTCGCCCTCAGCGCCGAGACGATGCGCGTGACGCCGAGGAGCGGCGCCTCGATCTTGAGATCCTTGTAGCCGGCGCCGTAGTGGAACGCTGAGCCCACCGTCTTCGCGCAGTTGAGCCGCAGGTAGTCGTACACGATCTCGCCGCGGTGGTACTCGGTATCGCTCGCGCGCTTGTGGTAGTCGTCGTTGATGCGCGCGAAGTACGCCGTGAGCGCATCCTTCTCGGATTTCGGGACGCCGTAGACGCGCACGCCGATCACGGAGCGCTTGTAGATCTCGCCGAAATCGAGGCCGAACGCGGCCGTGTCGCCGAGCGAGGACCGCGTGCGGAAGAGGTATTCCTTCTTCGGGATGCGCGCCATGAGGTCCTCGGTCCAGAAGCCCGTGGCGTGCGCTTCCGAGCGATCCGCGTAGAAATTCGCGGAATAGACGAGGTCGTCGTTGGGCGCCTGGTCGCGGATCGCGAGCGCGAGGTGCCCGGCGGAGCCGCCCTTGGAAGTGCCGAAGCTGATGAGCAGCTCGAGGTCGTAGGGATCCTGGCGAAGGACTCCTTCGACCTCGTCGATGTTCGCGGGCTCCGCTCCGCCTTTCGTGCCGAAGTCGGCGGCGGCCGCCGCGCCGGCGAAAGCCAGCGCGGCGAAGAATCCCGCGCGGCGCGCGAAGATCAGTGCGCCTTGTAGTTGAACTTCTGTCCGCCGACCGTCGCTTCGTACATCAGGCCGCCCTTCGCGACGGTGAACGTCGCCATGCCCTTGTAGTACTTGCCGGCCGTGTGGGCGTCCTTCTTGCCGCCGCTCGCGCCCGCGGACGAACCGGTGGTGCTCGCCTTCGCGTTGGCCGAGGCCGTGATCGCGATGGCCGAGGCATCCGCGCCGAACTCGAAGTTGCCGCCCGTGAATTCCTTCAGCGCGCGCTCGTCCTCGAAGAAGATCATCTCGCTGTAGGCCTGGCCGCCGAGCTGCAGTCCGACCGTGACCTGCGTCATCGAGGTGTCGCCGATGTACTTGCCCTTCGCGTAGACGCGGCCCTTGCCGTAGGCACCGCCGACGCCGACGCCGCCCTTGCCGATTGTCGGGAAGACCGCGTAGCCGTAGGCGTTCTTGTAGAACGCGTCGCTTTCGCCGGCGTTCTTGAAGAGGTTCACGGTGTCGCTGTATTCGTCGGCGCGAGCCGCCGACACCGAGAATGTAAGAAGGGCCAGCGCGACGATCGAAACGATGCGAGCGTACATTCTTGCCTCCATTGGTTTTGGGACGCTCGGGCTTAGACCCGGGATCGCGGGACACAGTTCCTTCGCCCCGCGATCCGGGGAGCCTAACACGCCTGCGCCTGGGGGACTGTAGGAGGCGTTACCAGGCGAACACGAGCTCGCGGGACTTGCCCGCGACTACCGTGGCGCTGCGGTTCTCCGCCTTGCCGTCGTAAACCGCGCTCACGGTGTACTGGCCGGCCGGCAGGTCGGCGAGCAGGTAGGGGCCGTCGGTGATGGTCTCCAGCTGCGTATTGCCCTGCCGGTCCTTGACGGTGACCGCGACCGCGGCGACGTACTCGTCGCGCGGCTTGCCGCGTTCCACGAACAGCATGGACAACGGGTACTTCGATTCGGCCTGCTTCATCGCTTGCGATTCGTCCAGGCCGATGCCGCCGGTGATGAACGAGATATTGCCCTGCGTCTGCACCTCGGGCAGCGCCGAATCGACGCTCGCGAATGCGACTCCGGCGGTCGCGCCCGCCAGGGCGAGCGCGACGGCGAACCTTCGTTGCATGTGTGCCATTTCAATGCTCCTTGATCGAGATTGGCTCCCTTAGCCCAGTTCGATCGGCACGAAGACCTTCGCTTCGCCGTGCTGGACGAGCAGGGCGACGTGCTTGCCGGCCTTCTCGGTGAGCGAGCGCAGTTGCTGCGCGCTCGCGACCGGCGTGTTGTTCACGGCGAGCACGATGTCGCCGGGCTCGATGCCCGCGTCGGCCGCCGGGCCGCTCGAAGCATCGACGAGGAGTCCGGCAGCGACGCCGGCCTGCTCGCGCTGCTCGGGCGAAAGCGGGTGCACCGCGAGGCCGAGGCGCCCCTGGCTCGCCGGCGCGCTGTCGGCGGCCGCGACCTTCTCGCTCTTGAAGCTGCCGATCGTCGCCGTGAGCTGGCGCGTGCCGCCGTTGCGCCACACTTCCATCGTGAGCTGCGCGCCGGGTTTCATCTCCGCGACGCGCACCGGGAGGTCGTTCGAGTGGACGATGGGCTCGCCATTCACCTTGGTGATCACGTCGCCTACTTCGAGGCCGGCCTTCGACGCGGGGCTGTCGGGATCGACGAAGCTCACGAGCGCGCCTTCGGGACGGCTCAGTCCGAAGGACTCCGCGAGCGATTGCGTCACCCCCTGGATCGTCACGCCCAGGCGGCCGCGAGTGACGTGGCCGGTCTGGATGATCTCGTTCTCGACGCGGTAGGCCACGTTGATCGGGATCGCGAACGAAAGCCCCTGGAAGCCGCCGTTGCGGCTATAGATCTGCGAGTTGATCCCGATCACTTCGCCCTTCAGGTTGAAGAGCGGGCCGCCCGAGTTGCCGGGATTCACCGCCGCATCGGTCTGCAGGAACGGCACGTAGCTGTCGCCGCCGAGCGAGCGGGCCTTCGCGCTCACGATTCCCGCGGTGACGGAGTTGTCGAATCCGTAGGGCGATCCGATCGCAACCACCCATTCGCCGACCTTCACGCGCCCGGAATCGCCGAGCTTCACGGTGGGCAGGTTCTTCGCCTCGATGCGCAACACCGCGACATCCGAGACCGGATCCTTGCCGATCACCTTCGCGCGGAATTCGCGGTTGTCGGTCAGGCGAACCGTCACTTCCTTCGCGTCGTCGACGACGTGCGTGTTGGTGAGGATGATTCCGTCGGCGCTCACGATGAACCCGGAGCCCACGCCGCGCACGACCCCATTGGGCGGCGCCTTGGGCATCGGCAGATTCTTGAAGAACTGCGAGAACGGATCGTTGGGATTCAACTGCGGGAACTGGGGCTCGTCCTGGCTCACCTTGAGGCTGCCGCTCACGCTGATGTTCACGACGGCGGGGCCGTAGCGGTCCACCAGCGCGGTGAAATCGGGCAAGCCGCTCACGAGCGGCGCCGACTGCGTGACGGGCACCGGCGCGGTCTCCGCGCGGGCCTGGGAGAAGAAGTAGCTGCTGACGGCGCTCGCTCCGACCGCGAGGGTCGTGAAGACTCCGACTGCGGAGAGTGCGCGTACGACGGGTCTTGCGTTCACTATGCTGCCTCCTGTAGGTATCGCTTCAAGGTCACTTCAGTGCGTTGCGGGCGTCATAGGCCCGATCGAGCCGGGCTCGCGCCTGGGCGACGCGGTCCTCGAGCGCCTTCAGCCGCTCGAAGTACGCCTCCGAAAGGCGCGCGCCGCCGCCGAGGTTTCCGACCCACTCGTCGCCACGGGGCTCGCGGCCCGAGTCCAGGGTCGATTCCTCGATCTGCAGCTTCTCGGTCGCGTCACGGATCTCGATGTCGGCGTCGCGCCATGCCCGCTCGCGTTTTTCGAAAGCGTCGTTCATGGCGAGGTCCGCACCCTCGAGCTTCCGCTGGAGGATCAACGCGGCACGCCGCGTTTCCGGCGAAAGCACCTGGATGTCGACCACCGTATTCCGGGCGCCAGGCTGCGGCGCCTGCGAGTAGGTGACCGAACCGTCCTTCGCGACGGACTTGTAGATCTCGTCCGCGAGAAGGCCCGGCGATGCGGCGACGAGGATCCATCCCGCGGCGAGAGCAACTATGTTGATTGCCCTCATGTCGGACTAGACCCCGGATGCCGCAAAATGTTCCCCGTGTCACATGAATCGTATCGCCGCATCGGTCGCCTCCTGGCGGGCCTCGCGCTCGCGGCAGGATGGTGCGCCGCCGCCGAGGAGGCCCAGGTGCCTTCCTTCGAGGAGCTGGAGGCGAAAGGCGCGCGGATCGGCGAGGTCCGCGTCGACGCCCGCAACATCTTCGACCTGGAGGATCCGCGCGAGGACAACGCGTTCTACCGCTTCGTGAACATCGTGCACATCACGACCCGCCCGGGAGTGATCTCGAGGCAGCTGCTCTTCAAGACCGGCGATCCCCTGTCGAAACGCCTCATCGACGAATCCGAGCGGATCCTCCGGGCCAACAAGTATGTGTACGACGTCGACATCCGGCCCGCGGCGTTTCACGACGGCGTGGTCGATATCGAAGTCACGACCCGCGACACGTGGACGCTCGACCTCGTCCTCCAGTTCTCCCATTCGGGCGGCGCGAACACCAGCCGCTTCGGCCTCACGGAATACAACTTGCTGGGAACCGCCGCGACGATCGGCATCTTCCAGACGTCCACGCCGGACCGGCACGGAACGCAGTTCGCGTTCACTTACCCGCAAGCCTTCGACAACTGGACGCAGATCAGTGTCCTCGACGGCCGCTTCAACGACGGCAGCCTTCTCACCGCCTCGGTGAACCGGCCGTTCTATTCGCTCGACACGAGATGGGCGGCGGGCGCCAACGTGCTCCGCAACGATCGCACCGACTCCGTGTACAACGCCGGAGAGGTCGTCAACGAATTCCGCCACCACGTGGAAAGCGCGCAGGCCTCGGGCGGATGGTCGCCGGGACTCGCGAACGGTTTTGCCCAGCGTTTCTCCGGCGGCTTCACGATGCAGGATGACAAGTACGCGATCGAATCGGGTGCGGTCGCGCCGTCGCCATTCCCGGTGGATCATGCGATGCGCGGACCCTTCCTCCTGTACGAGCTGGTGCAGGACGACTACGTGAAGATGCGAAACCACGACCAGATCGGCCGCACCGAGGTCGTGCAGGTCGGGATGGATCTCACGGCGCAGGTGACGCAATCCTCGAAGACCTGGGGCGCGAGCTCGGACGCGTGGCTCTATGCGGTGAACTGGAGCGATGCGTTCACGCTGCCGTGGGATCACGATCTCTTCGCGACCGCGGTGGCCGAGCGAACGCTCGCGAGCACCGGAGCGCCGCTCTCGCACCAGGGCTTCGCGCTGCGCTACTACTGGCCGCAGGGCGTGCGGACTTCGTTGTATGCGGCGCTCGCGGGCGACCGGCTGGGGAGCGCCGCGGCGCCCGACCAGCTGCAACTCGGCGGCGATACGGGATTGCGCGGCTACCCGCTGCGCTACCAGGAGGGCGAGAAGCGGGCGCTCTTCACGCTCGAGGAACGCTACTTCACCGACTGGTATCCGTTCCGTCTCTTCCGCGTCGGCTTCGCGGCCTTCTACGATCGTGGAAGGGCCTGGGGCGGCGTGAACCAGAACACCGTGAACGGGGGCTGGCTCTCCGACGTCGGATTGGGCGCGCGTCTTTCGCTCGACCGGACGTTCGCGCGGGTGCTGCACATGGATGTCGCGATGCCGCTGGATCGCGTCGAGGGAATCAAGCACGTGCAGTACATCGTGCGCACCGAAATCGCGTTCTAGTCCTCGAGCAAGCCCAGCCGGCCCGCGAGCCATCGCGTGGTCGTCGCCTGGAGGAGGATCGTCGCCAGGATCGCGATGAAGGCGACCGATGCGATGAGGCCCGATTGCGGCGCGTTCATCCCCATGAGCAGCCCCGCGAGCGCGCCGGGAATCACGCCGGTCTCGCGCGTCCAGCACATGAAGAGCAGCTCCTTCATCGTCCAGCGCGCCTTGCGATCCGGGAGCGCGCAGGCGAAGACGGCCGCGGGCCGCGCGACGAGCATGAAGATCGCGACGACCGCGGCGCCTCCCGCGAGATGGGCGCTCACCAGGGAGAGGTCCACCTGCGCGCCGAGGAGCACGAAGATCAGCGCGCGTGCCGCGAGCGACGTGCGGGCGACGAAACGGGTGAGCTGGTCCTGGTAGGACTCCCGGTTGCCCATCACGATCCCGAACACGAAGACCGCCATGAAGCCGCTCGCGTCGAGGCCGGTGGCAAAGAGGTACGCGCCGATCATCGCCATGATCGTCACGACGGGCGCATACCTCGCCATGAAGGTCCAACGCTCGTTCGCGATGACGAGCGAGGCGGCATGGCCGAGGACCGCGCCGGCGAACAGGCCGAATCCCACCTGCGTGGCGAAATCCATCATGGCGGCCGCGAAGGAGAACTCGCTCCTGCCGGTTGCGACGCCGAGCACTGCGAAGGTGAGGATCGCGCCCGTCGCGTCGTTGAACGCCGATTCGGCCATGACGGTCTGCGCCACGCGTTCGCGCACCTTCACCTGCTGGAAGACTGGAATGAGCGTGGCCGGATCCGTCGACGCGATCACCGCGGCGAGGAGCAGGGCGACGATCCAGGGAATGCCGAGGACGTGCTGCGCCGCGAGTCCCGTGATCGCCGCGGTCACGAGCACGCCGATCGTGGAGAGCACGACGATCGTGATCCACGTCTGCTTCAGCACGGCGAGCCGCAACGAGGCGCCGCCATCGAAAAGGATGAAGCACGCGCCGAAGGTGAGCGCGAGCTGGTTCAACGTGGAAGCGGGATCGATCCGCAGGAGCCCGAAGCCACCCGCCCCCAGCAGCACGCCGGCCACGAGGAACATGGCGACGTCGGGAATGCCGCGCAACCCTGCGAGCAGCCGGTCCACGGGCGCCTTTCCTGAAAAAGCGCCAGTCTAGGGCACTATTGCTTCGGCGGGTCCTTGTCGGCCTTCAGCTCCTGCCTGTAGCGCTGGTTCTCCTCCTTCTGCATCGTGCCGATTTCCTTTACGGCCGATTCGCGTTCCTGCTGGAGGTCGTCGCGCTTTTCGCGCGTCTCGAGCTGCTGGTCGTGCAGCGCCTTGGCGCGCGCGAGCGCCGCGTCGTACTGCTCGTCGAGCTGCGCGTCGCCCGCGTCCAGCAGCTCCTTGCGGTGCTGCTTGATGCTCTCCCAGGATTTGGCGAGCAGCTCGTTCTTCTGCTTGAGCTCCTGGCGGCGCGTGCGGACTTCGGGTTGAGTGATGTCGCCGGTCTTCAGCTTGTCCTGCAGCTCCTTGCGCTTCGCGACGATCTCCTGCCGGAGCTGCTCGGCCTGCGTGATCTCGGCCCTCAGCGCGTCGTGCTTCGCCTTCAGTTCCTTGCGCTGGTCCGCGGCTTGCTGCTGCGCCTGTTTCGCCGCGGCCCTGGTGTCCTGCGCAAGGCTCACGGTCTTCGCTCTCGCCTCCTTCAGGGCCGCCGCCTTCTCGCGGATCACCTTGCGGCGTTCCTCGCGGCGCTGGTCGATCTCCTGCTGGATCGCGGCGTGCTTCGCGTTGATGTCCGCTTCGTGCGGGCCCGGCCGGAAGAAGCCCGGGATGTCCTTGAGCAGGCGCGGCCTGCCTTTCCTGTTCGCCGATTGGAAGCCGGCCTGGTTCGGCGAGACCGTGGTCTGGCCTTCGGGCGTCTCGATCACCGTCTCGCCCGCGTAAACGCGGTCGTACGTGCCGGCTTCTCCTTCGGGCGAGCCTTCGGGGATGTATCTCGTCTCGTGGTCGGTGCCGCGGATTCCGATCGTCGCGGTCGCCGTCTTCACCACGTAGTCCTTGCGATTGAACTTGCCGATCCACCCGGAGATGGAGCGCAGCCCGCCGCTGATCAACCTGAAGACGCCCTTGTCGTCGTCGCCGCCGTCGGCCTTGTAGCTCACGATCTCGACCTGCGTGTTGGGACGCACGACGATGAAGCCCGCGTCCTGCATCTTCACGTGGACTTCGCCGTTGGTGCTCGAGATCCGGTCGCCTTCGTTCACCGTGTCGCCGGCTTTCAGGCCACGCGCGGCCTTTCCGCCAGAGGAGACCTGGGCCTGGCCGTCGGCGAGCACGACGGTGCCCGCGACGTTCGGCGTGGCCGGAGCGGACGCGGCCTTCGCGGGCGCGCCCTGCCCGAAGGCGAGCGAGGCCGCCAATATAAGGAAGAGGCTCGAGAAGGCGTAGCGCGACACGCCGCGATACTACGCCGGTGAAGCTGTCTTTTACCTGAATCCGCTGCTACGCATAGCTGAGGGCGGCCGCGGTCGGAATTCGCGTGGCGCGCAGCGCGGGCCACGCGCAGGCGACGATCGAAACGCCGGCCACGACCGCGAGCCATTCGAGTGTTCCCGCCGCGGTCGGCACATAGCGGTCCGGCACGGGAAACATGATGGCTCCGAACGCGCGGCCAAGCGCCACGCTCATGGGAACGGAGAGCACGATCGCCGATGCCCAGCCCAGGAGCGCGATCACGAGGCCCTCGGCCTGCACGATGGCGACGATCGCGGAAGTCTTGGCCCCGATCGCGCGCATGACGCCGATCTCGCGCGTGCGCTCGAGCACCGAGATTCCCATCGTCGATGCGAGTCCCATTCCGCCCACGGCGATCATGACCCAACCCATGACGCCGAGGAAATCGACGACGAGGAGCAGGTGGTCCTCGAGGGCGCGGCGATTCTCGCTGCTGAGTATCGTGGCCGCGACCCGCATGCCCGCGTCGTCGAGATCGCCCCGCAACCGGAGGATCGCGGGAAGCGGCTTCTCGCGTTCTCCTTGCGACAGGACCACTGCCGCCACCGTCGCTCGCGCATCGCCGCGTGCCTCTCCAAGGGCGTCGCGTCGCGCATAGGCAAGAGGCTGCGCCGCGACGTCGACCACGCCGTCCACCGTCCATGTCGAGGGCTTGCCGCCCAGCAGCAGCGTGACCTCGGAGCCCAGCGCGAGGCGTGGGTCCTCGTTCGCGAGCGCCCGGTTCACGATGAGTGAATGTTCGCCCGCGGTGTCGAGCCATCGCCCCGCGAGCATCTTCGGCACTACGCGTTTCGTGTCGGCGAGCAGGCCGAAGATGGGGAAGGGACTGCCGAAAGTTCCATCGGACGCAAGCGGAGTCGCATTCGCCGCGATGGCGGCCTCGACCGCCACGACTCCAGTCACCTTGCCGATCGCTGCCTCGAGGCGTTGCGCGGCCTGCGGCTCGACGGTGCGAACGATGAGGTCGTAGCGTTGGCTTTCGACCATGATGCCGACGGAATCGCGCACCGACTGGCGAAGGCTGTCGGCGGCGACGAAGACGGCGCCGCCCAACGTGAGCGCGACGAGCGTGAGCAGCATCCGGCGCCGGCGGCGGAACGCGTTGCCGACGGAAAGCGTGAAGGGGCGATTGAGGAAGGGAACGCGAAGGCGTTTTCGCACCCGGTAGTCGTCCGCCGTAGTCGCGATGCCGGGATCGCGAAGCGCTTCGCTCACCGAGATGCGGCAGGCGCGCGCCACGCCGAACGCGGCCGCCGCGACCGGCACCACGACTCCGGCCGCGAGCTGGATCGCGATCGCCCACCATGGAATCGCAAAGCCTTCGATGGGGAAATTCAGCAGGTCCGCCTTCAATGCCGCGTAACGCCGGCCGATCGCGATGGCGAGCGGCAGCGCGAGGACCGTGGCGAGGATCCCGATGGCCGCGATCGACGCGAGATACATCGTTGCGACTTGCCCGGGGCGCGCGCCGATGGCTTTCATCACTCCGATCTCGCGAAGCTCCGAGGCGAGCATCGCGGAGACCAGGTTCACCACGACCGCCGCGCACGCAAGGAGCGTGAGCAACGCGAAGGCGCCCTGCGTGAACATCATCGAGTCCATCTGGGCCGCATGCACATGTTGCATGGGCACGGGGACGTTCACGCCGAGGACCTTGCGGCCATCGCGCTCGAGCGCGAGCTTCACGTCGTTGGCGATGTGGCGAACGCCCTCGCGGTCGAGGGATGGATCGCCGACGACGAATTGCACCTCGTCCAGGCCGGGAGCAACGCCCAGCCGCTGGAGCGTCGCGGGCGTGACGAATCCATAGACCACGTGCTCCATCCATCCCGGCGCGAGGCTCACGTCGTGCGCGATGCCGGTCACCGGTAGCGGCACGCTCCCGCCGCCCGCGTAGCGCAGGCTCACGGACTCGCCCACCGCGGCGCCCGAGAGATCGAGCGAAGACCTTTCGATCGCGATCTCGCCGTCGCGTGGCGGCCAGTTTCCAGCCACACCCTCCACGGCCGCGATGTCGCGGGCCCCGTAACCGTCGAGGACGAAGAGCTGCGCCACGAGCTCGCCGCTCGCGGAGCTCATCGAGGCCGAGACGACGCGGCGGGCCCGCACGGCCGAGATTCCGGGCATCGCGCGAACGCGCTCGAGAACTTCGCGATCCACGCGGTCCAGGCGCAGCGTCGCCGACACCGGATGGCTCGCCACGTAGGTCTCGATCGTCACGCGCCGGATGAGCGACCACGTGTCCAGGAGCGCGCCCGAACCCACGAGCCCGATCACGAGCGCCGCCACCACGAGCGCGGTGCGCGCCTTGTGCAGCGTCGCATCGCGCATCACCTTGCGCCAACGCGGGCTAACCATGGACGTCGGCGATACGTCCGTCGGCCAGCGTGACGATCCGCGTCGCGTGTTCGATTGCCGTGGGCTCGTGCGTGGCCATCACGATGGTGCGTCCTTCGGACGCGAGGCCGGTGAGGAGATCCAGCAATTCGTCCGAGGACTGCGAGTCGAGATTTCCAGTGGGCTCGTCGGCCAGCACGAGCGGTGGCTCGTTCGCGAGCGCGCGCGCCACCGCGACGCGCTGTTGCTGGCCGCCCGAAAGCGCGGCGGGAAGCTTGTCGGCATGGCCGTCCAGGCCCAGTCGAGCCAGGAGCGCGACCGCGCGGCCGCGGCGCTCCCGTGAATCCCACTTGCGCGCGAAGTCCATCGGCAGCATCACGTTCTCGGCGGCGGTGAGCGTCGGAAGCAGCTGGAAGAACTGGAACACGATGCCGACGGATTCGCCGCGCCAGCCCGCGAGCGCGCCCTCGTCGAGCGAGGCGAGCGACTTGCCGCCGACGACGATCTCGCCGGCGCTCGGTCGATCGATGCCGGCGAGGAGATTCAGCAGCGTCGACTTGCCGCTCCCCGAGCGGCCGGTGATGGCGAGGAACTCGCCGGCGTGCGCGGTGAGGTCGATGTCATCGAGCGCCGCGAAGTCTCCGGCGGGACTGCGATAGGTCTTGCGGACGTTGCGAAGGGCGATGAGGGGTTCGTTCATGGCGGCACTGTAGAGCGCCGCGAAGGGTAACGGCGCGCCGTTCGGCGGTCCGGAGACGCAGTTGGGCGAATAGCCGGGGCGTCGGGCGGACCCCGATGGCATCCTCGGCGCTACATTCACTCCCGGAGATTTCCCCATGAACCTTCTTCATCGATGGGTCGTCGTCGTTCTTTGCATGACGCCGTTGATAGTGTTCGCCCAAGCCCCGGCGCCCGAGTCGAAGCAATTCGACTTCCTCGTCGGTCAATGGGATCTCGACGTGCAGCCGAAGGTGAGCGGGATCGCCGCGGCGATCCACGGTTCACCGAAGCTCGTCGGGACGATGAAAGCGTGGCGCGCGCTCGACGGCCTCGCCGTGGAAGACGAGACGCGCATTTTCGACGCTTCGGGCAATCCGATATCCTTGTCCCATGCGCTGCGCACCTATTCGAAGAGCGAAGGACGCTGGAAAGTCCAGGGGCTCGATGCGTATCGCTCCAGGTTCAGCGAGTCGACGGGCCAGCTCCAGGGCGCCGAGATGCGGATGAACGGGCGCGGCTTCGACGCCGAGGGCCATCCCGTGCTCACGCGAGCGCGCTACTTCGACATCGGCGCCAACGGGTTCCGCATGCAGCAAGACCGCTCCAGCGACGACGGGCGCACGTGGGACGAAGGAACCCTCGTCATCGTGGCCCGGCGCGCCGGCCCGGCGAAATAGGAACATGTCGCGCGCCTGGATCGCCGTCCAGCTCGCGATCGCTTGGTTTCCCATGTGGGCGATCTTCACGGTGCTCATGATGAGCGCCCACGACATGCCGTTCCCGCGCGCGGCGCTCGCCTCGATGCCGCTCATCGCGTCGGCGGCGGCGCTCGCGGTCCCGGTCTATCGCTTCACGCGCCGCTGGCAATGGCCCCATCCTTTCCGCAGCGCGTTCGTGTTCGGGCACGTGGCGGCCGCGGTGCTCTACGCGCTGTGCTGGTTCTCGCTCGTGAGCCTGATCGAGAGCGCCGTCGCGGGACGCTTCGTGCTCGTGCTGGGACCGGGCTTCGGCCCGTTCGTGATCACGGGAATGTGGCTCTACTTCGTCGTCGCCGGCGTGTCGTACGCGAACCAGGCGGCGAGGCGCGCGGCGCAGCTCGAGGCGCTCGCGGCCCGCACGCAACTCGCGGCGTTGCGGGCGCAGGTCCAGCCGCACTTCCTGTTCAATGCGCTGCACACCGTCGTGCAACTCATTCCCACGGATCCGCGGGCCGCGAGCCGGGCCGCCGAGCAGCTCGCCGAAATCCTTCGCGGCACCGTCGACGAGGAGCGCGACGTGGTGTCGCTGGGCGAGGAGTGGGCGCTCGTCGATCGCTATCTCGCCATCGAGAAGGTGCGCCTGGGCGAACGCCTCGTGGTGGACGCGCGAATCGAAGGGCGCGCGATGGAGGCGAGCCTTCCATCCTTCGCGCTGCAATCGCTCGTCGAGAATGCCGTCCGGCACGGCGCGGGCCCGCGGATGGCGCCGACGCGCGTGACGATCTCGGCGAGCGTGGTGGCGAGCGAGCTCCAGCTCACCGTCTCGGATGACGGCGCGGGCGCCTCCGACGGCGACGTGGCCGGCGGGAAAGGCACGGGCCTGCGCCGGCTGCGCGAGCGGATGCGCACGCTGTACGGGGGCCGCGCGAAGCTCGACGTCGCGACCACGCTCGCGGGCGGATTCACCGCTTCGCTCGTCGTGCCGCAGGGTGTCCATGAGTGAGAAGGTGAGCGCCCTCGTCGTGGACGACGAGCCGGTCGCGCGCGCGGGATTGCGCCGAATGCTTTCCTCGATCGACTGGATCGAATGCGCGGGCGAAGCGGCGAGCGGCCCCGAGGCGATTGCCGCGATCGACGCTCGGAAGCCCGACCTCGTCTTCCTCGATATCGAGATGCCGGGTTCGTCGGGCCTCGACGTCCTGCGGCGCATCCGCCACCAGCCTTCCGTCGTGTTCACCACGGCCCACGCGCAGCACGCGGTGGCCGCGTTCGAGTTGGGTGCGATCGACTATCTGCTGAAGCCCTTCGGCGAGGAGCGCCTTCTCGCGACGCTCGAGCGCGTTCGCGCGGCGCTCGGGGCGCCGTCGGACTCGGCACTCGATCGCTTCACGGAAGCCATGGGGCGCGGGCCCCTGAGCCGCCTCTTCATCCGCGCGGGAAAGAGCATCGTCCCGCTCGCTGTCTCGGAGGTTTCCTGGTTCGGGGCCGCGGGCGACTATGTCGCGGCGCATGCCGGAAAGGCCGGGCACCTGCTGCACGTCTCGCTCAATCGCCTCGAGGAGCGCCTCGATCCGCGACGCTTCGCGCGCATCCATCGCACGAGCATCGTGAACCTCGATCACGTGGCCGCGTTCAGGAGCGAGCCCGGCGGCAACCTCGTGGCGGAGCTGAAGGACGGGACACGACTTTCCGTGAGCCGGAGTCGCGCGCGCGAGCTGCGAGTTCTCGCGCGATGACGAATCGTTTTCGAAGATAATGTCCCTACGGATCAATCGTGGAGACCATACCAGTGTCGCGCTCAAAGACTGGCTTCGCCCTCGCAAGTGGTACTACAGCGGTCGCGCTGATCGCGCTCGTGCCTTTCCTGTCCGTCGCGCAAGCGCC
>Ga0070731_10002652_pt1 | contig 16836 bp, 15 predicted proteins | sample Coa_R1_2_FD_66448 | JGI IMG/M metagenome (GOLD analysis project Ga0070731, IMG submission 66448) | Surface soil microbial communities from Centralia Pennsylvania, which are recovering from an underground coalmine fire - Coalmine... | ecosystem: Environmental > Terrestrial > Soil > Unclassified ...
GCCGAGCCGCTCTACCTGCAGGCCATCCGCAATAGGGAAAAGTCGGGCGGCGCGGAGAGTAAGGAGACCGTAGCCTCCCTCAACGGCCTGACTACGGTCTATCTAAAGACCGGCAGACCGGGTGATGCGGAAACCTCCGCGCGGCGCGCCCTCGCCATTCACGAGAGAGCCTCGGGCGATGCCGATCCTGGTCTGATGCTGATCCTCAACAATTTGGCCGAGGCCTTTGCCGGCCAGGCGCGTGCGGAAGCCGCCGAGTCCGTCCTGCGCCGGGCGCTGGCCATCGGCGATAAATCTCTGCCGGCCGAAAGTCCGCAGATACTGCCGACCCTCAAATCTCTGATGCTGGTGGTTCGCGGCGAGGGGCGCTTCACCGAAGCCGAGGCACTGCTCAAACGCATGATCGCGATAGAGGAGAAGACTCCCGGCCTGCAGGATGCCGCCTTGGCGTCTTCCCTCAACATCCTCGGCGACACGTATCGTGACGATGGCCGTCCCGCCATGGCGGAGCCGGCTTATCAGCGCAGCCTGGCCCTGTGGGTGCAGCGCTTCGGAGAAGATCACCAGACGGTGGCCGCGGAGTGGAACAACCTCGGCCTGCTCTACCAGACTCTCGGACACTTTCAGGACGCCGAGTCGGCTTTCCAACGCGCCGTGGCCATCCTGGAGAAACGCTACGGCCCCGATCATCCTGACATAGCCGCGGCGTTGCTCAACTATGCCGACCTGATGCGCAAGACCCAACGAAAGGGCGAGGCCAAGCGCCTTGAGGGCCGCGCCAGGGCAATTATGGCCAACCATAAGCCGCCGGAAAGCAGCGTACCCGTGACGGTCAACAGCGTACGGTAGCCGTTTTAACAATACGAAGCCAATTGGTCGAGGTCTACGTTGCCGCCCGAGAGGATCACGCCCGCCTTCCCCAAATCGTGCGGCAATTTGCCGGCGAGCAGCGCCGCGGCGCCCACTGCTCCGCTGGGCTCCACCAGGACCTTCAGCCGCGTCAGCAGGAACTTGACGGCCGTCCGGATCTCGTCGTCGGTTACCAGCACAATCCGCTCCACGCGCTCGCGCAGGATGGGGAATGTCAGCGCGCCCGGTTGCGGCGAACGCAGGCCGTCGGCGATGGTCCGCGGCATCGGGATCGAGCAGCGCTCACCGGCCTGAAACGAGAGGAACGTGTCGTTGCCATCTTCCGGCTCTACTCCGAACATCCGGATTGACGGGCGCATCTCCTGGGCGATGGTGGCGCAGCCCGACAACAAGCCACCGCCTCCCACAGGCGCGATCAGCGCATCCAGGTCCGGCGCGTCTTCCAGCAGCTCGAGCGCCGCGGTTCCCTGCCCCGCCATGATCATCGGATGGTCGAAGGGCGGCACCAATGTCGCGCCGGTTTCCTCGAGCAGGCGGGCCGCGATGCCTTCCCGGCTTTCGCGCTGGCGATCGTACAGGACGACGCGGGCGCCCTGCGCGCGCGCGGCATCCAGCTTGGAGCGCGGCGCATCCGCGGGCATCACGATGGTGGCGGCGGCGCCGGTATGGCGGGCGGCAATAGCTACCGCAATCGCGTGATTGCCCGAGGAAAAGGCTACCACGCCACGGCGCAGGTCTGGGGGCGGAATGGACAGGATCAGGTTGGAAGCGCCGCGGATCTTGAAGGCCCCGCCGGTCTGCAGGTTCTCGCACTTGAACAGAACGCGCGCGCCGGCCGCGGCATCGAATTCCGGCGAGCTGAGCACCGGGGTGCGCCGAGACAGGGGCCCAATGCGTGCAGCAGCCTCACGGATGTCGGCGGCGGTAATAACGAACACCGTTCGATTGTAGCGTGCGGCTCCCGCCCGCTATGCATCCGGCCAAAGGATGCGGCGCACGGGCTTAGCTCGCCGCCGGATCGCTCCGGTCTCCAGCGCCACCAGTAGACGCGCCTGTTGGCGCGTCCGCCGGGTGCGCTCCAGCAACTGCACAATCTGCCGGACCTCAGCGCGCAACTGCCGTTCGAACAGAGTACTTCTGGCCTGTGGCTTCATTTTGTAAGTCCTCCCCCTTCTCGCTTTAGCGTGTGAACTCACACGCACCCACGCATCGTAGTGCGTTGAGGAGGACAAACATTGCAGGCAAAAATGGTAAATTTTTAGCGAAAATTCTACGCCGCCCCGCCGTCCGGCCCGCATCCCAGCGTGCTCATGTACTCATCGGACGTATACAAAGCGAACCCGAACGACTCCGCGCCCAGCCCGGTAAAGGGTTCCCGGCGCTGGTAACAGGCGAAAAGGCAGTCCGCGTAGGCGTAGTAATCTTCCAGAAAGTCCGCGGAGATCACCCCGAAATCCGGTGGGTTCGCAAAGACGGCGTTGATCCCGACGGCTCGCGAGAGGATGCGCCGGTAGTCGCCCACTCCCCAGTTCTCAAAGCGGGTAGCCACCCCCAGTGGGGTGTGGTTGACCAGCAGATCCGTGAAGCTCTGCGCCTTGATTCCGGCAGCCGTCAGCTCCGCATCGCGCCGCGTGAAATCCACGCACTGGCCCACCCACCGCATGACATCTTTGCCCAGCAGGCAGAGCATGCGAAATTCCGTGCATCTTCCTCGTAACAAAGGCTCTTTGTCGGGACCCGGGTCGCTCAAGCCGGCTAAGTGCATGGATAGCTTGACGCTATCGAACAACGCGGCGGCCTCCACGCTACGGCCGAAAGGGTGCAGAATCAGGGGCGGCAGTTCCCACCACTTTGCTCGCCAGTTGCCGCCGTTTTCACTCATCTCTGTCTAAGCTTATCGGCATTTCGCCCGGAAAGGTACAGTTTACAAAGGTATAGCTTACCTGTGCTTAGCCTCGCCGGCTCATCCCTCAAGTTTGAATCGGGTCTGCGCCAACCGGTATAGTGGCCGCCACAGCGACCGGTTAACCGACACCACCAGGGCCGCCATCACGATGGTCGAAAGCAGCAGCAGATCCCAATTGCCCGCATCCGACGCGGAGCTGATCTGCGCCCCCAGGCCCAGCGTCTGCAGCGTCTGCCCCTTCAGATGGAAATACTCTGCCACGATGCTGGCGTTCCAGGCGCCCCCCGACGCCGTCACCATCCCCGTCACCAGGTAAGGAAAAATCCCCGGCAGGATCACCGTGCGCCAGCGTTCCAGCCGCGGGAACCGGAATACATCCGCCACTTCCTTTAGATCCGAGGGAATCGCCATGGCCCCCGCGATCACGTTGAACAGCACATACCATTGCGTCCCCAGCAGCATCAGCAGAACGGATCCCACACCCAGCCCGCCGCCCATGCGGATCAGCGCCAGCAGCAGCACCGGAAACAGCGCGGTCGCCGGCACCGAAGCGGCCAGTTGCACGAACGGCTGCGCGACGCGCGCCAGCCTGGGATTGAACCCGATCGCCACGCCGGCCGGAATGGTCCACAAAGCCGAAATCGCCAGCGCTGCCCACACCCGCCCGAACGTGGCGCCCGCCCCTTGTAGCGTCGAGACCAGCTCGGGCATGGTCAGCGTCTTGAGGGTCGTCACCACGCCGAAAAGGGCGTAGAGAATCGCGCCGCCCAGCACCGCGCCGATCATCATCGCAAGGATAGTCTTCCACCGGCCGCGTGGCCCAGCCGTTTCCTCAGCCGGCGCTCGATGGGCCAGGCGCAGGTTGATGCGCTCCGAGATCTGGGCCATCACGGCCGTGCGGAACCGCTCCAGCAAGTGCGACCGTCGCAACAGGTTGAGCACCGCCGAGGTGGGCTGTGAGCCGCTTTCCACCTGCTCGAATTTGAACTTGTCCGACCACGCAATGGCCGGCCGCCACACTAGCTGGTCGATCATTAGAATCACCCCGACCATGGCTCCCAGTCCCCAAAGGATGGCCCCCGTGTCGCCGGCGCTGGATGCCGTTTGCAGATACGATCCCAGGCCCGGCAGCCGGAAGTCGCGTTTTCCCAGCACGAACATCTCGCACGCCATCAGAAAGAACCAGCCGCCCGCCACCGACACCATGGAGTTCCATACCAGGCCGATCGCGCCGTAGGGCAGTTCCAGCTCCACGAAGCGTTGCCAGGCGCCGAAGCCGTAAATGCGCGCCGCTTCCCGCAGTTCACGCGGAATGGACTTCAGCGACGCATAAAAACTGAACGCCATGTTCCATACCTGGCCGGTGAAAATCAGGACGATGGCGCCGAACTCCACCCCCAATTGGCGCGTGGGAAAAAGCGCTACCATCGCCAGCATCACTCCCGGCAGGAAACTGAGCACCGGAATGGACTGCAGGACATCCAGCACTGCCACCATCAACCCTTCCAGGCTGCGGTTGTAAGCAGCCACGTAGCCGTACACCAGCGCGAAGAGCAGGCTCAGCACGTAAGCCACCCCAATACGCACCAGGGAGTAAAACGCGTAAAGCGGCAGCGCCCCCGGCGAGCGCGAAATCTGGGCTGCCGGCGTCACCGCGCCGAACCAGTAGCGCGTAATCACCAGCAGGCCCTCGATGCTTCCCAGAACGGCCGCGAAAACCGCCAGGTCCAGCAAAACCGACCACGTGCGCTCTCCGATAACGGCTCGGGAAAGCAATGGGCGCAGCGTCAATTCGAGACCGCCTCGGGCTGGTCCGGCGTGGGCGGCGGCTCTTCCGGCAGGAAGAAGCGATGCGTGTCGGAATCGTGATCGAACAACTCCGCATAGCGGCCCCAGTTAATGGCCGTCTCCAGTTGCGCCTTGGCCTCCTCTTCGCTGAAATGCTCGTCCAGCAAATCCTCAAATACGCCGTCCGGAAGCGAATGATCGGCGCGCGCTTCGAGTGAGCGCGTGATCTCGCGGATCAGCGAGATATTCTCGAGCGCCGCGGTACGGAATAGTTCCTTGCGCCGCAGGATGTCGGCTTCCGCAAAAGCCCTCCCCGCCAGCGTGAGTTCCACGTCGCCTTCCTCGACCTTGGCAAAACCCAGCATCGCCGCGGCATCCACCACCGGCAGCAAGTCGTCGATTTCAAACGACAGCGCCGCCGCCAGGCGGTACATATCGTCGCGCCCGTTGCGGTCCGCCAGCATCTCCAGCAGGCCCGCCACGGCGCCGCGCCGCGCATGCGGCAGCATCTGGTATTTCGGCTTGGGCCGCTCCGCCACCGGCATCTCCGGCTGCCGCGGAGCCTCGCCGGGCCGCGTCAGCACGCGGTAAATGTAGTCCACCAGATTCGTGAAACGGGCGTCTTTGCGATCCCGGGGACGCTCCAGCATCACCCGGAAATCCGTCCGGATGGTCGCTGGATTCTTGCCCAGCACCACGATGCGATCGGCCAGCAGCACGGCTTCCTCGATGTTATGCGTGACCACGAACACCGCCCGCGTCGGCATTTTGTGGCTTTGCCAAAGCTCCAGCAGCTCGCCGCGCAGGTTCTCGGCCGTGAGCACGTCCAGCGCCGAGAATGGCTCGTCCATGAAAAGCACTTCCGGCTCCACCACCAGCGCCCGCGCGAAGCCCACCCGCTGCTTCATGCCGCCCGAAAGCTCTTTCGGATAGGCATTCTCGAAACCGTCCAGCCCCACCGTGTCCAAAATCTTCACGCTGCGTGCGGTCCGCTCGGCGGCCGGAATCCCCCGCGCCTTGAGCGGCGCAGCCACGTTCTCCAGCACCGTCAGCCACGGGAACAGCGCGAAGCTTTGAAACACGATGGAAACGTTCTCGCACGGGCCGCCCACTTCATGGCCATGATGGATGATTTCACCCGCGGAAGGCCGCGCCAAACCCGTCAGCATGCGCAATAAAGTGGACTTGCCCGAGCCCGATGGCCCCAGCACCGCCAGTATTTCGTCCGGATAAATGGCCAGGTCGGTGGGCGCTATGACTTGAATGAAACCGTCGCCTTCAGTGCCATAGGACTTCTCGATTCTGCGGGCTTCGATGATGGCTTGCATGGCGGGATCTCATCGAATCTACCACAGATCGAGCAGGCTAGACCCCGCCTCCGGAAGAGCCCTACTGCTTGACGAGCGTCCACCCTGAGTCCGGGTCGTACTCCGTAATTCCGGCCGCGATCTGGGTCGTCTTCGCACCGAAGTTACGCTCGTAAACACGGCCCTGCTGGTTGACGATGAACGTCATGATCCCCGAGCCGCCCCACTTATCGGGATAAGCTAACAAGGCATATCCGGCTATCATGTTGCCGTTGATCACGTAACTGAACTTACCGCCCGGAGCATGCGGGCCTTGCCGCGTCAGTATCTTGAAATAGTAACCATGATAGGGACGCTGCGGAGATCCTTTCGGCCGGGGCTGACCCGCCGCATAACCCTCCGCCCGGGCCTGCGCCACCAGCCGCCCCAGCGGGCTAGGCTTGCCGTCCGCGGGAGTGTCCCAATATAATCCGTCTCTCTTCCCCGCTGAACTGATGAACTTCTGCGCGTAAACCGCCAGCCCGTCCTGCGCCGTGCCCGTGGCCTGCGTGTAATACTCCCATTGCGCCAGCACATAAGCGCGGCAGGTCATGATAGCCGAAAGCTCGTTATCTCCAATGTGCCTGTTGAGTATCTCCTCCAGACCCGCGGCCGTATCGAAGCGCCACTGATTCTGCTCCTTGACGATCGGGATCGGAGTCGGCCAATTCTCCGCGCCTACCAGCAGAGTGACCTTGGCGGCATTCACCTTCTCCAGCTTGAATGACTCCGCCATGCGCTGGCTGAAGCGCTCCAGGGCATTGTTGTCCTCCACGGCATCCCCGGTAAGGAGCTTGGCGCGATCCGGGCCGAAGATAGTGGCCAGAGCGGCTTGATCCTTCGCCCCGGCCGCGTCCTTAAGGGCCTGCACGGCGTCTTCCGGCGTCCGAAAGCGCGCCTGGTCCGCGCGCGCCGGCATCTGCGCCAGCACGGGCCAGATCAATAGCAGCGTCACCGCCGCCCGGCAATGGCTCAATGACTCGCGGGGCATCAGTGCTTCCCTCCGCCGCCGCCCCCGCCGCCGCCAGCATGGCTCCCGCCGCCTCCTCCGCCACCACCGCCGCCGTGTGAAACGGACGGGCTCGACGAATGCGGCGGCGGAGCCGAATGCACCGGCTGCGCGCGGCTTGCCTGCCCCCGCTGGCTGGACTCGCGCGGTGTGAAGTTGCCGCGTTCTCCGCCAAACGCGAAGTTCCGCTGCGTCTCGGCTTCGCGGGCCGGCGCGGAAACCGCCGGATTCTCTTCGCGCGTATTCCCCCGGTATGTGTTGATCCGCGGGTCACTGACGTTCATGTTGCGCTGGATAATCTTGTTGTTCACCTCGCCGCCGCTGGCCGCGCGGCCGCCGTAACCCACATTCTGGTGAACGCTGCTGTACCGCGTCAGGTTGTTGTAATTCACCGCCCTGCCCACTACCCCCCGGTTGACGATCACGTTCTTCAAGCTGCTATTCACATACGCATTGTTGATGTGCACGTAAGGCCGCGATCGAGCAATCCAGCCGTGGCCCGTCGACCAGCCATGATAGTAAATGCGGTGATGGTGCCAATCCCAATCCACGTTCAGCCACACACCGATCGGATAGCCCACACTGAAACTCACCACCGGGCCGCCATACACGCCGCCGGAGCCAAAGAACACCAGCGACGGGTCATACTCCGGCACATACACATACTGCGGTTGCGCCGGCCAGATATCGATGTCACCACCGTCGTCGTGCACTTCTTCCTCCGGCGTGCTCTCCAGGTTGCCCGCCGCCCGGGCCTCCTGCCGCAGACGTTGTATCGACGCCATTACATCGTCGGCCTGATTCACGTAGGCCTGTCCCATCGCCGTGGTCCAGTCCAGCCGGTCCGCCATCATATAAAGCACCGTGGGGTAGTGCGCCACTGCTTTCACACTGACGTCCCATGGCTGGACGTCGATGGCGTTCGGATCGGCGCCCGCGCGGCAGAAACGGGCCGCTTCGTCGACCTGGTCGGGGAACGTGGCGGACAGCAGCACCTGTGCCAGCAGCGGGTCCGGGTAGAGCGCCACCGGCGCCAGCAGATTATCGAGTTCGTCGGGAGAGAAGGGTTGCGCCGCCTGATCGTCCTGCGCGCGAACCAGTGGAGCGGCGGCAAGAACCGCAAGAGCCATTAAAACAACCGGAGTTTTTGTCATGGCGCCTCACTTCCAGTCATCATTTTGGATGCGCAAATCTCAACGCCCGTTACCACAGATTCACACTGGGCCGCCCCGGCTCAGTTCGGATACGGATCGCCGGGACGCGCCGGATCTCATCAGGTCGACATCGGGTCGTGACAGGCTGTGCAGGATGCGCTTGTCATCCCCCAGGAAGCACTGACTGTTGGCCACCGTGTAGGGCTGAAACCGGCGCCTATGTCACCCAGTTTCGTCAGTGGCGGGGACGGCTTTCCTTGCGCCATGGCCTCCATGTGACCGCCGGCGCCTTTGTGGCAGTATTCGCAAGCCGGTCCCGCTTGGAGAGTCGCCAGGTTCACCTTGCCAACCACTACCCCGCCCGTTCCATGACAGTCGCCGTGATTTCCTGATTCAAAGTTTCCCGCTCCATGGCTTCCACCAGGTTTCGCGGCTGGATCTGCTCGTCGCCCAGCGTGATGGCCAAGCCCCGCAGGCTCGGACGCCGCGTGTGAACGCCGGACGCGTATTGAATCGGCAGCGACAGGTTTCCCGGACGCCCCCCGTACCGTGTGATCCAGTTAGCCCGAGAGAGCGGCACGCGTGGACCGGGTTAAGTGATGCAGCCCGCCACGGGCTCGATATCGGCCGGTAGCCCACCGTCCAAGGCTTATGCAGATGTTCCTGCGCCGGCGCGTATTCGCCCGTTTCGAACTCGCACAATCCGAGAAATGCCCATCCGGTCGGATCGGCAACCAGCTTGACGAATTGCTCAAAAGCCCGCTGCGCATCCGCGTACCGGTCGGCATCGTAAGAGAGGGTGCCCAGATACCACCAGCCCAGTCCGGCTTCAGATCCAAAGCCTGCTTGTAAACACCGATGGCTTCCGGGATACGGTCTACCAACCGCACCGCGGCGGCTTGGGCGGCCAGTTCATCAAAGGTCGCGCCGCGAAGCCCCGGCGCCGCCATGGTGCGGAAAACCAGCAAACAGACGAGCTGGCTCGCCCCTAAAATCGCCCATCGTGTCTTAAAAGGGCAAAGGGGCGCGTTTTGCCGCGCCGCCATATAAGCGAGGAACGCCTTAGATTCAAGCGGCGCGGGCCGCCCCGTCTTGCGCGTATTCCTCAAAAGAACGTTCCGGCCCAGGAAAGGTTGCAGTACGAGCCGGCACTGCAGTTGCAGCATCACCGCCAGACACGGTAGATTAGAGAGGAACTCCCCGGCGCGCCCGTAGCTCAGCTGGATAGAGCGTCTGGCTACGAACCAGAAGGTCAGGTGTTCGAATCACCTCGGGCGCACCATTCAATTCAACTACTTGCACCCGAGTTTCTGTTTCCAGCAGCACCTTTGACCGCTACTGGCCCAAGAATCTCATCCATTTTAGCGGCCGCCTGTTTCTCTCCGGCGGTGGTCAGATGCATGTAGATCTCCTGGGTGGTGCGGACGGATGCGTGCCCCAGCAGCTTTTGGATCGCTTCGTCGGGGATGCCCGCCATTTTGAGGATCGTGGCGGCCGAGTGGCGGAGATCGTGAAAGCGAATCTTGGGAAGCTGCGCCTTGGCGCGGAGCCGGTAGTAGTCGCGCAGCATGTTTCTCGGATCGAGCAGTGTGCCTTTGCGCGTTCCGAAAACCATGCCTGTCTCGCACCACGCGCTGCCGGCGACTCTGCGCTCTTCATCCTGACGGGTTCGATGTGCGAGCAGCCTTTCAAGAACGAGTTTGGGAACCCAACGACTGCGATCACTGTCTGGGGTCTTCGTCTGCAACAATTCCAGATGGCTCTTCTTTTCTCCCACCTTTTTGATCCTCTGTAATTGGCGCACAAGCGTTACTGTTTCTCTTTCGAAATCAAGGTCGGTCCATTGCAGGCCGAGCAGTTCTCCCTCTCGCGGCCCAAGGCACAGCGCCAGGTAGCCAGATCGCTGGGCATCTTGATTCTTCTTCCTGGGGGCCTTTGGTTTCTTCCGTAGCTCTCTTACGAACCGCTGCACGTGCTGCGGACTCAGTTTGCTCAACTCGTTTCTCCCAAGTGCCGGCATGATGTGATCCTCCGCCAGGTCCCGGTAGGTGCGCAGGGTCCTATCCCCGACATTGGACGGGCAGACTGTATCCAGCCACGAGTTCAAGAATTGCGCCACGGTCTGCTTCTCAGGTTTGGGCGGGAGGCCTTCAGCGAGGCGTGCCTTCAGCTTCTCGAGCTTGTCGGACGCTTCGGCTTGCGTCCTGCCATACACCCGGGATTTCTGCTGGCGGCCGCGTTCGTCGTAGCCCACCGTTACTTCAGCTGCCCACCGGCCGATTCCGTGCGCTTGCGCTGTTCTGTCCGCTTAAGTCGGGAGCTGCGGTAGTATTTCAGGTCCAGGGCCGGGCCGCCCGCCGATGGGCGGCGTAGCGCTTGGGGTGATCGGCGGCAGGCGGTGTGCGTCGCCGTAACGGCGCAAGTTGTGGTTTGAGACGGCGAGCCTGAGGTTCGAGACGCGCCATCGCCGCGCCGGCATCTCTCAGTTCCAGCAGACTGGACGGGCTATCCAGCCCGCGCGGACCCGCATTTTAATGGGTCCAGCCGTTTGGAAAGGCGGCTTGGAGGCGAATGGCCTGTCCCCACGGTCTGCAAAATAATGCGTGAAACATCGGACGCACTACACTAGCTTGTTGGTACGTATTCGATTGCGCCCGTCTCTCCATCAAGAATCATCTCTTCCGGGAACCAGTAGATCTCCTCGTTTCCATAATCGTCGATATAGGAGTAGCCGATGTACACTGTACCCAGATCTTGAGACTGTGGTGAAAGGAAGGCCGCGGCATAAATGCTGGTTCCGCCTGCCTTGGCCATCTTCTTGTTAGTCTTATATTTCTTGACTGGCACCTCCCCTTTGGTAGGATGCTTGACGTGCACACCGGCGACCTTTCCATTTCTGACTTCTACCGAAGCGGTGTAGTCTCCTTTCTTATGGATCTCATGGATCCCATCCGTCTTCACCCGGTCACCGATTAGTTGCTTTCCGTCGTGATGGTTTGCTTTGGCCGCTGCAAGCGCGCCGCCGCTGGGTGCGAACACTCCGCAGATGACAGCGGCGGCAGCAAGAAGATAATGTTTGCGATTCGCGTTCATATAGTTTCCTCGCACCTGTCTCTTTAAAGCTTAGCAGGTTAAGTTACACGCCCCAAAAGCTGTAAGTGCATTTAATCACTGTAAGTAACGCGGTTCAGGGCTGCGCAGCACGGTATGCCGACTCACCGCACCTGCGCGACGCATCACCTTCCCGCCATCCGTGAAAGCCCGCACAGCGATGATGACAGGGGTTACGCGGGTGTCGGCGCTCAATGTCACTGAGCGTTATAGTTTTCAGGAAAAAACCAAGCGTCTCGCACTGGTCGAGAAGTCGAAGAATTCTGGCCGTGCCGAGAGGCTGGCGCTGCTGATGCCTAGCGCCGGTCCGGCGTCGAAGTTCTGTGTTCCCACAAAACCTCCGCCGCTACGGCGGTGCCGAGCCAAGCCGCCTATGGCGCGCGCAGGCCGTAAACGCATCGAAAACCCGCCAGCCGGTGCGGCACCGTTATGCCCTTCCCCCTCGCCTTGCGCCGGTACGAGACCTCTGTTTCATCGCCGCATTTTCGAGATACACGACCCCATTGGGGGCCGAACTACAGATGAATTCGGCGGCAAAAGCGCGCCCGATATGGTCTTGGTCAATCGTCCCAAACGGTCCCGGAATGAGACGCCCCAACCAAGCAGCATAGCCCGGCGTGTGAGCATTGCCTGCGATAATTCCGGGGCGGAAAATCGCCAGAATTTTGAAGCCGATGCCTTGCACCGTTTCTTCTTTTAACCCCATAACTCGCACATAACGAATCCTGCTTTTCGCTGTGCTTCCCGCTGCCGAGAGCAGCGCAAACTGAGCAACGCCTCCGGCATGGCAGCCACGGGCAAAACCACCGACAACCCCAATTTCGAGGGCCTTCAATTCCTCCTCGCTCCACTTCATGCTGCCTTTACCGACGCCGACACAGGAGGCCCCATAGACAGGGTCGCCTAGCGCCACCATGCTCAGTGCAAGCTTGGTCACTTCTGCGGGGAACTGCGCAGCTGCCGTATCCAAGGTCACCTGCCGCAAGCGATGGTTAGGGGTCAGAGGAATCGCCTTGCGATTGACCATCACCACTTCAGCGCAGGACGGTTCGGCAAGCAGCGCCCGCACCACTGCGGCCCCGACCTGCCCCGTGCCACCGATGATCAAGACGCGAAATGCCATCGAATAAGGAAATTTCCGGAATGTTTATTATCACATCGGGATCATGCAGTCCCCTGCGTGATTGCAGACGACCGTTTTTGGGCAGGGCGGCGAGCTTCGCCGAGGCGGCGCAGGCGCTGATTTGCGACGGCGCGCCTGCGGATTCGTGACGCGCCATCACGCGGCAGGGTTCGGTTGCAGCGCCAGCGGTTCGGCGGCGGCCTCGCGGCGCGGCTGGAATTCTCAAAAACGGCGTTCTAAGATGCTGTGAGCGAGGGAGCGCGCGGGCAATGACGTGGTACAGTTATTCGTGCAGCAACGAAGTGGAAGCGCTTCGCGCCCGTTTCGTGAACTGCGAAGGTTTCGAGCGGGTCACGGTCGCGCTGCGGGGAAAAGAAGAGCCTGCCCTTCATCGCGGATCCGAGGCGCTGCGCTATTGGAGCGCAGCGGGACTGGGTTCAGGATGCGACCGGGCGTGATGTATGGGTCGGCTCGGGGGGGCATCCCTGCACGTGACCTTCATGCCGGAGTGAAGGAGAACGGTTATGAAACTTGTAATTGCCGCGTTTCTAATAGCAGCCGCGACCGTTGCGTTCGCAGCGGAAAACGCCTCGTTGGCAGGTAAGTGGAACCTCCACTATAACATCAGCGGTTACGACGGCAATCTCGATTGTACGTTCGACCAAAAGGACAAAGATGTCACTGGTACGTGCAAGAGCAGCGACGGCACCGTGTCTGTCACGGGCAAGGTGGACGACAAGGCCGTCACCTTGCAGTACAAAACCCAATACAATGGCGATGACTTGACGATCGTGTACACCGGGAAGCTGGAATCCGCCGCGAAATTCGCCGGCACCGTGACAGTTCAGCCCATGGGTGCGGACGGTGAGTTCACCGCCACGCAGTCCAAGTGAACAACGGGCGATGAGAACCACGGCATGGCGCGGTCGCTATCCTGGTTTGAATCTAAATGTAGCGCCCTAACGGTCCGGCGGACTCGACTGGCTACGTCAGCGCGGGAAGCGCCTTGCGCGCCTCGCGGTCGGGATCGTTCTTCGCCACGCAGGTGTCGTCGAAGATCATGGTCTCGCCTTTTTCGGCGGTGTACTTCGGCCAGTTCGGCAGCCCCGAACCGTTGGGATTACCAGTCTTCATGAACTGAAGCAGGGCGCCCGCCATTTTGGCCGATACCGCTCGCGGACGGGCTCCGCCGCCGGTGTGGGTCAGCATCAGGTCTGTGTTGTAGAACCAGAAGCTGATATCCACGCAGTGGAACGCGCGGATGCGGCCGTCGAACAATGGCGGCTGCCAAGTGAACCAGTTCACATAGACACCGGCGGGTTGCTTCGATTTCACGTCGGCCAGCGCCACCACGCCTTGCCGGTTGCTGCTGGCCAGCGTCCAGATCTCCACCGGCTTACGGCCGGGAAACGCCTTCGCGTAAGCTTCTACGACTTCGCCTGCTTTGTCGCCGAAGCCTCCACCGAAGCCCGCCCGGGTTTTCAGCCGCTCCACCACCTGGTCCGTGGTGATCGATTCGAGCGAGGAATCAGCCCAACTCATGGACATCTCGTTTTCGACCGAGCTGATGACCATGGGCACATTTGCCGCCGTGGGCGCCGCGTCCGGATCGTAAGGATGCTGCGGCAGAATCGTGCCATCCACTACGGGGCTGAAGCCGCGTGTTAAGCCGCCGCCCGGTCCGGATTCCCGGGTAAGAGCTTGCTGCGCCCTGGTGGCGATGGCGTAGAAATCTTTCCAGGGCATGGACTGCAGCTTATCGAGTTCGCCGGCGCCCAGCCCAGCCTCCTTCACCACGGCCGCGCCCAGTTTCTCCGAATAAGCTTTTTCTCCCGATTTGCGCGAGGCGCCGCTCAGCACGACCGCCTTGTGGAACAGGCCTTTGGCGGAAGGCATCGCGGTCAGGATACAGACCTTTGCCCCGCCGCCCGATTGCCCCATGATGGTGACGTTTCCGGGGTCGCCGCCAAAGTTGGCGATGTTGTCGCGCACCCATTCGAGCGCTGCCACGATGTCGAGCATGCCCACGTTGCCCGACGCCGCGAATTTGTCGCCGCCGACGCCCGCCAGGTTGCAGTAACCCAGCGGACCGAGCCGGTGGTTGATCGAGCAGAACACCACGTTGCCCAACCGCGCGAAGTTTTCTCCGTTGTAGCCGTCCTGCTCGATGCCGTTTCCCGCCGTGAAGCCGCCGCCGTGTATCCAGAACAGCACCGGCCGCTTCTTGCCCTCTTTCAGGGCCGGCGTGAAGACGTTGATGCGCAGGCAATCTTCGTTCACGTCGTAATAGTTCCAATGATCGCGGAAGGAAGCGTATTTGTTCGCAAACCGGTTGTCCATGTTCTGCGGCGCGGAATTGCCCCACCACAGGGCCGGATGGACATCTGTCCAGGGCTTGGGTTTCTGCGGAGGCATGAAGCGGTTGGCGCCGGAGGTGTCGGCGCCATAGGGGATGCCCAGGAAGTAGTAGATGTTCCGCAACATGTAGCCGCGGACTTTGCCGTATTCAGTGTTGGTGAGCGCGATATTGTCGCCGACCAGCAAGATCGGTCCATCCTGACTCTTCGCCAGCGCCTCTCCCGGGGCTGTCGCGATGGCGCCTGCGCCCATGGCCATCCCGGCCGAACTCGTTCCCAGCGTCTCTATGAATTGCCGTCTGTTGGATTTCATTTCTTTCGTCCTTATTGGCTCCGCAAGTTGCCTTCGTTTGCCATTCGGGCCTGGCCGCGCGGCTCACTGCTGTTCGTGATTAAGCCTGATTCGCTTGAAAGGCCGATTGTATCAGCGAACAAACCGTTGGTAAGAGCGGGCCCGGTAGTTGCTTATCGGCAGGCGTGGCGGCGCAGGTGCTGCTTTGAGACGGCGCCCGCGGATGCGCGACGCGCCACTGCGCAGCCACGCCCGGTCGCAGCGCGGGACGTTGGGTGCCGGACCAAGCCGGCCGCCTCGCCCGCCGATGGGCCGTAAGTGGCGCGTGTGCTGATCGGCTATTTCCGTCACCGACGATTCCACCAAAAGTAGGGGAAGCGTGCCCGCCGATACATCCGGATTTTGGCGTCCTCGGAAATTGGGCGGGCATGGTCTTCTGCATTGAGGACTCACGGTATCATAGCGGCGCGGGCAGGCGTTTGCGACAGATCCGAAGTGACATCGGCTGAAATCCGGATAAATCTTCCGAGTCGGCAGCAACTGCAGTATGCTAAGAGTAACCCGGAAGCATCCCTTCGAAGGGAGTCAAACAAAGCATGGCCATCTTCGACAGATTTGGCTCCAAATCTAAAACCCCGAAGGCATTCGTCGAAACAAACGTACAGTTCACAGAGGATGAGTCGAAGGCTATCACTACCAAAATGGAGCAGTTCGCTGGCATTGCCAACGCCGGTGCCGATAAAGGCGAAACTTACGTCCACCCCAAAATGAAGGACGCCATGACAGCGAAGGCTCTTGCCGGGTACTCTGAGGATTTGATGTGTCAAGTCAGGCACTCTCCCGATGAAAGATCGGCAGCCCTAATAGACAAGGCGATCAAAGCTCAGATGAAGGCGTACACCATTCACCAGCTGCCGGTGTATCTGTTTCAGACTGCCGAGATACTTGAGTACCGTGATGACATGGCGCTAGCGAAGGAATTCTTCCGGCGATTTCTTGAAGCCCAAAACGATTTCGTACCGAATACAGTTGATACTTTCTTTCTGAGCCAAGCCGACATTCCAAAACTCATTGCAACGGCGAAGGAGAAGGTTAGGTGAAAGAGTCCGGCTCGCCATCCCCCGCACGCCGCGGCTGCAAGTGCGGCTTCTACGACGATGCGACGCGCGAATGCCGGTGCACGCCAGGGCAGATCCAAGAGTATCTGGGGAAGATCTCGGGGCCACCTCGCGGCGCATGGACGTATCATGGACTCCGGACGCGCCGAATGGCCGCAAATCGAGCGAATCGACAGGCCTACTCCATGCGCAGCGATGTGGCCGGGTCGATGCGCGCGGCGCGACGCGCCGGAATCCAGGACGCCAGCGCCGCGACGATGCCGAGCACCATGACCGCGGCCGCGGGCGGCCTCGGATCGCCGGGCGTGATCTCGAACAGCATCGTCGAGAGCACGCGTCGCGTCCCCACGAACACGAGCAATCCCGCGACCACACCCGCGCCGACATTCAACAGACAGCGTCGAGCAACAGCTGTTGCCACCGCAGCGCCGTTGGCGCCGAGCGCGATGCGCAGGCCGATCTCGCGACGACGCTGCTGCACCACCGACGCGATCACGCCATAGATCCCGACGCCGGTCAGCAACACCGCAAACGCCGCGATCAGCGACGCGCAAAAGCGCGGCTCCGCCACGGATCGGCTCATCACCGCCGACAAAGGCTCGACCACCGGAGCGAGTTGGCCGTCTTCGGCGCTCACCATGCCCCGGACTGTGGCGACGAGCTCGCGGGGCGAGCCACGCACGAGCAACAGCGACGCTGACGAGCCGCGCGAAGCTCCCGCCGAGCAGCGCCGCGCCGCAGAGGAGCACGACGGCCACCGCG
>Ga0070731_10002653_pt1 | contig 16834 bp, 14 predicted proteins | sample Coa_R1_2_FD_66448 | JGI IMG/M metagenome (GOLD analysis project Ga0070731, IMG submission 66448) | Surface soil microbial communities from Centralia Pennsylvania, which are recovering from an underground coalmine fire - Coalmine... | ecosystem: Environmental > Terrestrial > Soil > Unclassified ...
AATCATTGCAGTAGTGCTGTTGCTGTGCTTACCCGCGGTGGTTCCGCCATCGTTGATGGCGCAATCGCTTGTTTCCGGCGACCTCGCCGGCACGGTCACCGATCCCAGTGGTGCTGTTTTAGCCAACGCGAGCGTCGCCTTGAGCAACGATGCTACGGGCGCGGCTCGCACCACCACCACCAACTCCAACGGGGCATATCGCTTCTCGCTCCTGCCTCCCGGCAAGTACACGCTTAATATTACGGCAGAGGGTTTCAATAAAACCGACACAAAGATAGCCGTCTCTGTCGGACAGGCGACGATCGCCGATGTGAAGATGGCGGTAGGCTCCACTTCCCAAACGGTCGACGTGACCTCGCCGGCACCGTTGGTGCAGGCCGACAATGCCGACCTATCGACAAATTTTGACCAGAATCTTATTGCCAACGCGCCAAATGGCGGCAATGACATTACCTATGTTGCCCAAACCGCGCCTGGAATCAACATGAACACTGGCGGAGGTTTTGGCAATTTCCAGACGGCCGGTCTTCCCGCTACCTCAAATTTATTTACCGTCAACGGTGAGAACGACCAGGATCCCTATTTGAACCTGAACAATTCGGGCGCCACCAACCTGACGCTCGGCAAGAATGACGTTCAAGAGGCGACGGTCATCACCAATGCCTATTCCGGCCAGTACGGACAGCAGGCGGGCGCGCAGGTTTCCTACGTCACCAAGTCCGGCACAAATCAGTACCATGGCAACGCAGAATACTGGTGGACTGGCCGTGCTCTGGATGCGAACGATTACTTTAACAACCTCAATGACACGCCTCGTCCATTTGCCAATAACAACGAGTGGGCAGCCTCGCTGGGTGGGCCAATCAAGAAGGACAAGTTGTTTTTCTTCATCGATAGTGAAGGTGTACGCTATATCGTTCCTTCTACTGTTCAGGTTTTTGCTCCCACCACCGCATTTGCCAATGCCACACTGGCGAACCTGGCGACGACCAGCCCGGCCTCGCTTCCGCTCTATCAAAGGGCGTTTAACCTCTTCGAGCAGGCGCCGGGCTACAACCGTATAGCGCCGCTGTCCAACGGCACCACGGGCTGTTTGGATCTCACGACCTTCGCCGGCAACTGCTTTGGCCAATATGGAGCAACACCCGCGCTGCCGGGTACCGAGTACATCATCAGCGGGCGGGTCGATTACAACTTCACAGACAATGATCACCTGTTCTGGCGGGTACGACTGGACCATGGCACGCAGGCCACCTATGCCGACCCCATCAACCCAGCCTTTAATGCGGCGAGCTTCCAGCCCGCCTATGACGGACAGGGGCAGTGGACGCATAGCTTCGGCTCGAATGCGACGAACCAGTTCGTTTATGCCGGCAGCTACTATCGCGCGATTTTCACCCAGGCGGATGGCGCCAACACCGTTTTTCCTCTTACCCTGGATCTGGGGCCGCTGGGTTATACCAGCCTGGGTCAGAACCTGTTCAACTTTCCCCAAGGCCGCAACGTCACGCAGTATCAGTTCGTGGACGACTTCTCCTGGACCAGGGGGAATCATAGCCTGAAGTTCGGAGCGAACTTCCGCCGCTATGACCTGACCGATTACACCTTCAGCACCTTCACCAATCCGCTGGCCGTTTTCGCGGGACCGCAGGGGCTGACGAACTTCTTCAACGGCACCGCTGCGGAATTCATCCAGAACTTCCCCACCCGGGGCACGGAGCCGATCGCCCTGTGGGGTCTGGGAGTTTACGGCCAGGATGAATGGCGGGTGAACAAGAGCCTGAAACTCACGCTGGCATTGCGTGTGGAGCACAACTCCAATCCGAATTGCAACCTGAATTGCTCCTCGTTCCTGGCGAGTCCGTTCTTGGCGACGAGTACGGACCCCAATACTCCCTACAATCAGATTATCCGTGCGAATCAGGCGGGCGCATTCCGAGGCACAGACACGGTTGACCTCGCGCCGCGCTTCGGCTTTGCCTGGTCGCCGGGTGGCAACGATAAGACGGTCGTACGTGGCGGCTTTGGTATCTTCTACGATGCCTTCCCCGCTATATATGGCGACAACTCGTTCACCAATGTTCCCAATGAGATCTCTCAGGCGCTTTTTGGAGTTCCCTGGGCCGATCAAACCACACCAGCGGGCGCTTTCCAGATAGCTTCCAGTTCGGCGGCAGCGATCCGCAACGGCTTCGCCAACGGCGCGTCGTTCAACTCGTTGTCGGCGGCGGTTCCCGGATTTGCGGCTCCCAGCTTCAACACTTTGCTGGGGACGTTTAAGAGCCCGCGCTATCAGGAGTGGAGCTTGCAGCTTCAGCAAGCCCTGGACGACAAGAGTTCCGTCAGCTTAGCGTACGTCGGAAACCACGGCGTTCACATTCCAATTGTCAATTACCCGAACGCCTTCGCCGGGGTCGGTGGCATTACGGCGACCGCCCTCAATCCTTCATTCGCTACAGTTCAGGAGGTCTACTCCGGCGCTGTGTCGAACTTCAACGGGCTGACGGCCACCTATCAGCGCCGCCTGACCTACGGATTTACCATAAACGCCAACTTCACCTGGAGCCACGCTCTCGACGAGGATTCCAACAATGGCGTGCTGGGCACTCCCTTTAATATCAATAGCAGCCTTCAGTATCAGATCAATCCGCTTTGTCTGCGCTGCAATAACTATGGCAACGCGGATTACGATTTCCCACGCTCCTTCAACGCTCAGTACGTCTGGAACACGCCGTGGAAGTTCAGCAACCGCTACGCTAGCGGCGCCCTTGGCGGTTGGACGTTGTCGCAGAACTTCTTTGCTCGCTCTGGCCTGCCTCTAACCGTGCTGGACAGCACCTCCAGCATCAACAACTACAACAATGCCACTCCCAATTTCCCAGCCGAGGTGATTGGTGCCGGACAGGGAAGCTGCAATCAATTCGGCCAGGGATGCCTTAACGCTGCGGGATTCGCGACAGTGGGAACCGCTGGAACATTTCCGGCCCAGGTACGGAACCAGTTCCGCGGACCGGGCTTCTTCGATTCCGATTTGAGCGTCAACAAGAGCTTCAGGTTGACGGAGAGAATGGCACTCGGAGTAGGCGCGAACTTGTATAACGTGTTTAACCACCCGAATTTCGCTTCGCCAATCAACGCCTTTGGGGCGGGCAACTTTGGGCAGTCGGTCGCAACCACAGCTCCGCCAACCGGTCCCTATGGGGCATTCTTCAGCGGTCTGCCTTCGGGACGGATCATCCAGTTCCAGGGCAAGATCTTGTTCTAACTGTGGCCTGTTTCTCCGGCGGCTCGCAATTGGAGCCCCTCGGAGTTTCGGACGCCTCTTACCTTCGTGAATAGTGCGGGTCCCCGTCCAAGCTTCTTTGTTTGGGCGGGGGCTTTGCTCAATGCGCTGGAAGTGGAATCATCTGCTCGCGGCTTATCCACTCAACACCCGACCTGCCCGCTACTGTTGCAATCTAAACTAAACCAACCCTCATAACGCGACTCATCTTCTCCGTCAGCGCTGTGGAATAAAAGCGACGCGTGCCGGTTATCAATCCAGGCTCGGAACGCAGAGGCACCTATTCTCATGCCAAATGTTGTAGCGGTCATGATCGGAATCGTCTTCGTCACACTGGCCGCGTTCAATGTCGTGCTGATGCTCGAGACTTCCCGGCCCTCATGCAAAGCCACAGTCAGGTCCCGATTAATAACTGCACATCGGATCGGCGGCTATTCGTTCGTGATTCTCTTCTGCATTATGGTCTACAGCATGAGCCAGAGACTTGCCGGCTCGGGCATAACAGGTCATCTGCCGACGTATCTCGTTTTGCATGTCGTGCTCGTGCTATCACTCGTGCCGCTGCTCTTGCTGAAAGTACTGGTGGCGCGGCGCTACCGCCAAAGTCCATCGATGCTGAAGGCACTCGGAATGGCGATCTTCGTCATTTCGTTCGTGCTTGTTTCCATTCCCGTCTTCTCGGAGCTGCTCCATGCGAGCAGCCCGGGAGGTCTGGGATTAAAGCTCGCGACAGCCGTGGTCGTAGGCGGGTGCCTTATTCAGTGCGCCCTCATCTATAACAAGAGAGAACGATCGCAACCTCTCGGTGAGCCATCACATTTGCCGGAGACTTCCGCGCGCCAGGCTGTACCAGCCAACCCCGAAAGTTCTGAAACCCTAATTCATCTCCGGTTGGTGACAACCGAGCCGCAGACACACGACGCCAAGACGCTGCGCTTTCAGATCTTGGATAAAAGAACTTTAGCCGCAAAACCAGGGCAGTTTCTGACGTTCCGCTGGACTATCGATGGAAAACAAGTGCTACGGTCCTACACAATTTCTTCTTCACCGACCGATAAGGGACACGTGGAGATCACGCCCAAGCGCACGGAAAACGGCTATGTCTCTGTTTTTCTTAATGAGCAGGCCAAAGCCGGGTTGATAGTGGAAGCAAGCGGACCGTATGGACGGTTTTACTTTGACGAGACACAGCACAAAACCGTAGTTCTCATTGCGGCTGGAAGTGGAATTACGCCCATGATTTCGATGGTCCGCTACATCGCCGATTGCAAGCTGCCTACTCACGTAAGGTTGCTTTACTGTGTGCGCACCGACGCCGACATCATCTTCCAAAACGAACTAGTGAGACTTGCAGAATCGATTCCCAATTTCGGTTACGACGTGTGCCTGTCGCGTCCCGGTCCAAACTGGAAGGGGCAAACTGGGCGTCTGAACAAGGAATTTGTCTCACAGCAGATGCTCGATCTGGATGCGCCCAATTTCTTTCTCTGCGGTCCCAGAGGATTTATGGAGAACGCACACCAGATTCTGGTGACTCTGGGTGTAAGCGACGACCGAATCCTGCAGGAGAGCTTCGGGGAAAGCAAGAATCCTCCCCCTCGTGCCCCCGCGACACCTCCGGGCGAGACCGTAGTTTTCATGCGCTCGGAAAAGGTTTGTGAGGTCCTCGCCGGGAACACTCTGTTGGACGTCGCTGAGAAAAACGGCGTCCAGATACCGTATGGCTGCCGACAAGGAGTGTGCGGCACATGCGCTACCCGAATCTTGAGCGGCACCGTACGAATGGACACCGAAGACGGACTCACGACTGAGCAGAAGAGCGCGGGATATGTACTGCCTTGCGTTAGCCAGATAGAGGGACCGGTCGTGGTGGCCGCATAATCTGATTAACAGCCGGGAATAAACTTGGCTGGCTCGGGTTATACATTCGACGACAAGGCACGTTGGACATCAAGATTGGTCCGACGAGGCTGATCCAATATGACCGCAAGCTGCGCACAATTCGCACAGACCGCGACGTGTGATGATCTGGAGCTTGTGCATGCCACTCAACACGGCGACCTGTCCGCATTCGAGCAACTCGTAGGGCGATACGACGCCAAGCTTTTCCGCATTGCCCAAAACGTCACGCACAATCAGGAAGACTCCGAGGACGCAGTCCAGGAGGCCTTCCTGAAGGCTTTCGAACACCTGGACAGCTTTCGCGAGGATGCACAGTTCTCGACTTGGCTGATTCGCATCACGCTAAACCAGGCGCTCTCGAAGCTGCGAAAACAGCGCATAGCGAAAGAAGTGTCTCTCAATGAAGACTTTGAGGAAGACGATGTGACGCTTCCGCGCGAGGTCGCCGATTGGGCTCCTAATCCCGAAGAACTCTACCAGGTATCGGAGTTGCGAAGTATCTTGATCGCTAGCTTGAAACAGATAAGGCCGATCTTGCGAGCAGTCTTCGTGCTACGAGACATTGAAGGGCTTTCGATCGATGAGACGGCGGGGGTGTTGCAACTAAGTGTCGGTACCGTGAAGGCGCGACTGTGGCGAGCCCGGCAGCAGCTTCGCAAACTGCTTACTAAGTACTTCAACAAACAGAAGGCGTACCCGATGGCTGCAGTCGCACCCGGGACAGCCCATCTCAATTTAGCGGTCGAGGGTTCATCGTCTGACGAGAATCAGCTTTCGTTACGGACACAAGCCAGAGATCTCATACGTGCAGCCCAATTCGCCGTTCAAGGTCTTGAAAGCGTGGATCGGAGCGGAGAGGATCGAACCCGGGCCGTATCAGCACACCCGGATTAAATCGGTCATTGTAGGCTTTGTCGAGCCAATTCATCGCCTGATCCGTATCGCCCAGCGATGCATAAATGGTGGCAATCTCCGGAGCGCTCGAATTACCAATGTCTGAGCGCTTCTTGAGGCCGTCCAGCAGCTGTACCGCTTCGCTTCTCTTGCCGGATAAGACATAGGCGCGCGCAAGACTGGCGACGCATGTCGGACTATTCCCGGACAGCTGAACCGCTTTTCGGAGCTCTTTGACTGCCTTCTCGTACAAGTGTTCTTGCATGTACGCCTCGGCAAGCTGGTCATGCGCCAGAGCAAAGTCAGGATCCATCTCGATCGTCCTAAGGCTCTGTTGCATCGATTCATCATCAAAGTGCGCAATGACAAGGAGTTCCGCCAAGTCCGCGTTAATGATAAGAGACAGCGGATCCAGATTTTGCGCTTTCCTCATTTCTGCGATTGCTTCGTCATAGCGGCCTAATAAACTCAAGTGCCAGGCATACCAATGGTGGGCCGTTGCATAGCCTGGGTTCAGTTCAATGGCCCGCTGGAACTCCTTCCCGGCGGCGTCCAAATCCCAGTCGAACCCGTCCAGCACGAATGCCAGCGAGTTGTGCGCTTCGCCCAGCGAACTGTCCAATTCCAGAGCTTTGATCGCCGCCGCCTTCGCTTTAGGGAATGCCTCCTTTGCCGGCATTGCGGCATATTGCCAGTCTCCCAACAAAGCATAAGTATCAGCTAAGCCGGAATAACTTCGGGCGTAGTTCGGGTCCTCTTCGATTGCCTGATCGAAATAGGCCAAGGCGGTCCTCAACCCATCCGCGGTGCGCTTGTTCCAGAAGAAACGCCCCTTGAGGTAAGACTCGTAAGCGGCCGGATTGACCACGTCTACACTTCTAAGAGCCGCTTGCTCCCGCGGTGTCAAATTGATTCGAATTTGATCCGCAATAGCTCTGGCGACGCTGTTCTGAACGGTCAAAGTTTCCCGCAAGTCGCCCTCATAGCTCTGGGACCATAAATGCTTGTCCGTGCGGGCCTCGATCAACTGCGCCGTGATCCGGACTTGGTCACCAGAACGGAGCACACTACCTTCCACCACTGCATCCACATTCAGCTCACGAGCGATTTGCGGCAGAGACTTGTGCGCGTCTTTGTATACCATTGCCGAGGTGCGGGAGATCACCCGCAAAGCGCTGATTTGCGCCAGGTCAGTGATCAGCTCGTCTGTCATGCCGTCGGCAAAATAATTCTGTGCAGGATCGCCAGAGAGATTTTCCAGCGGAAGCACCGCTAACGACCGGATGCCGGTGGGCGCAGGGGCACGCGAACGGAATATCCACAGCGCCAGAATCGATACACCAAGGACGAGCGCTAATAGCACAAGCCCCCAACCCCTCGTCCACAGCCGGCCTTTGCGCGGCTCAGCCAGTCCGGCGGCTGGCAGCGCATGCTCAACCTCGGTCGCGTGCGGAATCGTGCCCGCAGATTCCGGCTTCCTTAGCCGGACATTTGGATCGACAACCGAAACGTCCGCGATGAACCGATAGCCACGTTTGGAGAGAGTCTCAATGAACCGGGGATTCTCAGCCGAGTCCCCTAGGGCGGTCCGGAGTTTCGCGATGGCGATATTGAGGGCCTGGTCGAAATCGCCGAACGCTTCATTCGGCCAAACTCGACTGCAAAGTTCCTCACGGGTGACGACTTCGCCCGGACGCTGCAGCAATATCTCCAGCAGCTTCAGTGGCTGCTGCTGCACCTTGATTCTCAAGCCCGACTTGCGCAGTTCGCCCGTCTGCAGAGAAACCTCATAGGTTCCAAACCGCACGACGGACTTTGCACTCGAGGGTTCCATAACAACAACGTCTCTGGTTGAACAAAAGTCTAGCACTTCCCGGCGGGCTCCTACAGGAAATGTGCGCCGCTAAGTCCTTATCCTGTAGCTATTTGCATCGCAATGTAATGGGTACACGAAAAAAGCTCGCAGTTAATTGACGTCGGGCCGACTGACGCGTCAGTGTGGGCAGCAACCGGGGGGTTCAACGGATTGAGGAGAAGGCAATGAGTCGTTTTGGACTTGGCTCACAAGCGGGCGCCCGATTCGGGACCTCGCCCGCTTACGGTGATCAACCGTTGGCAGGGTTCGAGGAGTTGGCAATGCCCCTGTTTGACTCCCTCTACAACTTTGCGCGCTGGCTGGCGCACGACCCGCACGATGCCGAGGATCTCGTACAGGAGACCTATCTCAAAGGTTTACGCGGTTATGCATCCTTTCAACCCGGTACAAATTTTCAGGCCTGGATGTTCAAAATCCTAAAAAACACCTTTTTAAATTCGTGCTCGACGCTCGATCACACTATGACTGTTGCGACGAACTCGGAAGAGGATTTCCCTGTCGCGTCGGAAAATGCGGTGACTCCCGAGTCGCTGTTGATTGAGCGGTCCTGCGTCGAGGCATGCCGGGAGGCGATTGAGCAACTGCCAGTCATCTTCCGTGAGGTCATCTTGCTGTGCGATGTGGAAGATGCGTCTTACCGGGAGATCGCGGAAATATTGTCTATCCCGGTGGGAACTGTTATGTCGCGACTGTCCAGAGCCAGAAGAGCAGTGCGTGATTATGTCCGCAGCAGCCCGGGATTGTCGGGAATGGGGTCACCGCATGGAGACAGCAACGAACGGTTATCGACACAATAATCGCGCAAAGGGCTTCTTCGACTTAAACCTGATTCACGAGGAGAACGATCATGCACTCGCAGCAATATCGGAGACGGATCCGCGGTACGGAATTGTGGGCAATTATTGCAGCGTTTGTGATCGCGATCTTGATGATCGTGTTTGCAACCCAAATCCATGCCCAGGTTGCGATTGCGCATCGCAACGGCTCACGCGAGCAGGACAATGCTAATCCCCGGGCCGTACTGACAATAGACGGCATGGAGCCTACACATTGAAAAGCTCAGGCGCGTCGCCAGAACCGGGTCGCATCATGAGCGTACCTGCGAGATCTCATTGAGCAACGTGCAACAGATCGCTCAGCTGCTGGATTATGGCAGGAGCGGCGTCGCCGACAACGACATAGCGTAAGCCGCCGCCCTGTATCCAGGTACGCACGCGAAACGAAGAGGACTGGTCTGAAAACGAAGCCGGCAAGCTCAGTTCGGGGGTCTGCCGGAAAATGAACACAGAGATTAGGTGGCGCTGATAGCGGAATAAGAGCTGTGCGCCGGGCTCCTGGTGGAAATACGTCACCCGTCCTCCCAATAGAGAAAAGGGTGAACCTTGAACCTCAGGCAGATCGAAGGTAAACGGGACTTTGCCTTGAAACCACGGCTTTACGGTGTGGCGGTCCGTGGAGACAACTTCCACCGGGTTTGCGCTGGCGAGATCGGCCACATGCAGATCGACCAGCTCGGCAAGGGCCGTGGATTGCTGCCGCCGAGTGACCAGGAACAGACCTACTACCACTAACAATAACGCGGCGATCGCAATCCCCCAGCGCGGCCAGGCGGTAGAGGTAGGATGCCACCACGCTTGCCGGGACATTGGTCGCTCGCGTCGCGCCGGTAACGGCTGGTGCTGCTCAGAGCGTTCGCGCTTCATGGCAGCGAACACCTGCGCGCGCAATTCCGGAGAAGCCGTATAGCGATGGCCCGCGCGTCGAATCGCAGCCTTGCTCTCCGTAACTGACAACGTCATCGACGCACACGCAGGACAGGTCTCTACGTGCGCACGAAAGGCATGCAGGTCGGACGGCGGCAGCTCCGCGTCCACGTAGGCGTCAATTCGGTGTTGCCACTCGGTGCAGTTCATCATTCGTCCATTTTCCCGGCCGATGCAGACCATCCAGGGCGCTCGCCGGCGAGCGATTGCCGCAACAGTTTACGGCCACGCGCAACTCGCGACATCACCGTGCCGATCGGAATCAACAGAACTTCTGCGATCTCCTTGTACTTCATCTCTTCCACATCGCACAGTAAAATCACTTCGCGATAGGGCGCAGGAAGGCGCTCGAGTGCAGCCTGCAGGGCGTCTCGCGTGGCGGCGGCAACGGCAAGCGATTCCGGCGTCTCCCATGTAACGGCGATGATTTCGCCTTCATCTTCGTCCAGGCTGTCCGTCAACTTCGCGCGCAGTCCCGTGCGCGAAGTCAAAAAGGTGTTGCGCAGAATGCGAAAGATCCAGGCGCGAAAATCAGTGCCCGGCGTGAACGATGCAAAGCCTCGCAGCGCCTTGGTGAAAGCTTCCTGGACGAGGTCATCGGCTTCCGCCTCGTCGCCGGATAACCAGCGCGCAAAATTATAGAGCGAATCGAAGAGTGGCGTTGCCAAACGCTCGAACTCGCTGCCACTGTCGCTGTTTTCCTTCACGCCTCAATTTCTCCTAACCGGCACGACGCGATTTTATTCCCATAGTTTGGAAGAAATATTGGCCTACGCGCAGCAGTTTGCGCGGCCAATGATCGCTCACCACGGGAATAAAACCCGCGCTAGCCGGTTTGCGATAGTGACACGCTTTGGGAGGTTCCACGTAATGCACGATAAAAAAGATCGCAAACCCGGCGAGATCGAAATCGCAGACCAGATCTTGCACGACCACAACCATGATGGAATTGACCGCCGGGGATTCTTGAAGTGCATGGCCTGGGCGGGCACCGGCGCGTTTTGTGTCATGAAAGGCGGGGTGCTTAGCTCCTACAGCCTGGGTCGTCCCTCGGACATCGAGAAACACGCCGCCAAAGGCGAACTCACCTTCGTCCAGATCAGCGACAGTCACATGGGATTCGACAAAGCGGCGAACCCGGACGTAGTGAGTACGTTCAAGGCCGCGATCGACAAAATCAACGCGCTCGCGGCGCCTCCCGCGTTCATGCTGCATACCGGCGACATCAGCCATCTTTCCAAACCGGCGGAGTTCGACACCGTCGACCAGTTGCTTAAAACGGCCTCTGCCAAAGACGTCTTCTTTGTTCCCGGCGAGCACGATGTTCTTAACGACGACGGCAAGCAGTATCTGGAGCGCTATGGCAAGGGTTCGCAAGGCGCCGGCTGGTACAGCTTCGACAACAAAGGGGTGCACTTTGTCGGACTGGTCAACGTTCTGAACCTGAAGGCTGGAGGCCTGGGTAGTCTCGGGGCTGACCAACTGGAATGGCTGGAGAAGGATGTCAAGCATCTCTCCAAGAGCACTCCCATCGTCGTGTTCGCCCACATTCCGTTGTGGAGTGTTTACCCGGAGTGGGGATGGGGTACCGAGGACAGCGCCCAGGCCCTCTCCTACCTCAAGCGGTTCGGCTCCGTTACCGTTCTGAACGGCCACATACATCAGACTATGCAGAAGGTGGAAGGTAACATCACTTTCCACACCGCCTGTTCTACAGCCTTCCCTCAGCCTAAGCCGGGTGAAGGGCCTTCGCCGGGCCCGCTGAAGGTTCCGGCCGAACAACTGCGGAGCGTTCTGGGAATAACCGACGTCAACTTTGTTCACGGCCGGCACGCGCTGGCTCTCACGGATAGCGATCTCGTTTAGTCGACAGGTGATTCACGACATCATCAGCAGACTTATCAGGAGAGACACATGAAAAACAAACTATGGATTGTTGCCGCCTTCGTTCTTGTCATCGCGCTCGGGATCAGCGTCGGCTTGCGAGCCTACGCCGCCCCCGTAGATCCAAAAGGGACGTCAGGCACCGTGGTGAAAATCGATAACTTCAGCTTTTCACCGGCGACCATCACCGTTCCAGTGGGAACAACAGTTCGTTGGACGAATGCTGACGATATTCCACATACCGTTGTCAGCGACGATAAGACGACCTTCAAGTCTAAGGCGCTCGATACTGACGAGCAGTTTACCTACACCTTCACTAAGCCGGGCACCTATAGCTACTTCTGTAGCATTCACCCCAAAATGACCGGCACGATCGTGGTCCAGTAACAGGAGACTAACTTGCATCCCTTTGATCTTAAGTCGGCTGTCCTGGCTAAACATGCGCAGCATGTAGTGCTGATCCATTTCCCGATTGCACTTTACTTGACGAGTGTGATGTTCGACTTTGTCGCGCAGTGGACCAAGAACCGCACCATCGCAGCCGTGGCTTATTACAACCTGCTGATTGCGGCGATCTCGTGCGTGCCGGTGATAGCCACAGGTCTTATGGCCTGGCGCTGGCAACTGGAGGGACAGCGGCTGAAAGGTATTCTGCTGGATCATCTCGTGCTGGCAATTGTTTCATCCGCTTTAATCTGGCTGGTCTGGGGATTGCAGTTTCGTTACCGCCGAAAGCCGAATCAGAGCATGCCGTTGTATCGCTTACCTATAGAGATGCTGGCCGCCGCGCTGGTTGCAGTCACAGCACATCTCGGAGGATTTCTAAGCGGTGTCAATGGACCCTCATGAATGTCAACCAGCGAATTCACCAAACAGTGACACTATCCTGACTTCTGTATAACAACTGCAATGATCTGGACAATCTAGTGTTAAGCATCAACCCAGTCCACGAGGTTTTGAGATAGAAAGGAACGATAGCGATGAAGAAGGTAGACGACATCCTGACACAGCCGGTAAATCGCCGGTCATTTATCAAAAAAGGCGCATTTGCTGCGGGCGCCGCAACCGTAGGAGCAGGACTGTTGACCCACGGGTTGACAGCGTTTGCTCAAAACTCAAATGACACTTTGAATAAGGGCGATATTGCGATCCTGCAATTCCTCGCGGCGGCGGAGCTGATCGAAGCCGATCTCTGGACGCAATATGCGGAACTGGGTGGTATCGGAAGCAATCCACCCATCGAGGTAGATCCCAACCAGCAGCTAAACAATTATCAGATTGCTTTGTCCAACTTGGACGGCGATGGACCGCAATACATCTCCAGCAATACTCTTGATGAAGTTAGCCATGCGACGTTTCTGAACGCTTACCTGGAATCGAAGGGCGCCGATCCGGTCAACTTTGATAAGTTCCGCACGCTGCAGGGCAGCAAAGCCAGCGGTGCTGCAAACGCGGGCCGGCTCACTAACCTTATGCAGCTCAACGTCGACACCAGCTGGTATGTTCGCTATCGCAGCACCGCGAATGCGGACTTCGGCGCCAGCTTTCCCCAGGCGATCACATTAAATGGCGTTACGGCCATCCCCAGAAACAACACCGACTTCAACGGGCCGCCATTTGGCAATGCCACCAGCGTCCCAGGCAACGTGCATATTCAGGCGATCGCTAACGTTGCAGCCTTTCACTTCGGCTACATCGAGCAAGGCGGCTCGAGTCTCTACGCGGCACTGAGTCAGAAAGTCAGCAGCCTGGAAGTGCTGAAGATCACGCTGGGTATCGGCGGTGACGAAGTCGCTCATTTCCTGGAATGGGTTGACTTTGCGGGCAACGCCGTGCAGGCCCCGGTGGCGCCATTTACCGACCCGGTCAGCAAGCTAAGCTTTCCCAACTTCTTCAACCCGCTCAATCCTTTGATTCAGCCGAGCCTGATCTTCCCGGTCCCGGCGCAATTCATCAGTCCTAACCTGCCCCTCTGCGCTGCGATTCGGCCGAGCGATGACCAGTTCGCCGGCGCGGTCGCAACCATCGCCAGCTTTACTGCTGACGGGCTCTTCAAGGGGCAGTCGTCCCAATTCCTTGCCTTGCTCAACCAGTTAGCAACGGCAGCCGATTCGGCCACTCGCCAATTGTAAGCGTCCTCACAGGCGGCGGCCCGCAAACCGCCGCCGCTCAGCGCGGCCAAGGTGTTCATACAAGGAAGCAGGACCGGGAGCTGATTATAAAGCGGTGACAACAACTCTCCGGTCCTGCATCCACCACACTTCACAGTTCAGAACTATAGGAGCGCGTTATGTTCGATGGTCTGTTTCAACCAATGCACCTGATTGTGATTCTGTTTATCGCCCTGATGGTTTTCGGACCCAAGAAACTGCCCGAACTCGGTAAGGGGCTGGGCGATGGCATCCGAAGCTTTAAGGACTCCATGAGAACTCATATGGACGACTCTGCATCGCCGGCAACGAGCAAGAGCGACAAAGCGTCGGAGGCCAGCTAGGTCCGAATACATACCTGCACCCGGAACGACGGCGCTCACCAGCTGCATTCGTCGAAGTGGCAGGTGACACTGCGTGCAATTGAGATTACCTATGCCGAATATTTTGTTCATCCTGCTTCTTGCCTTGGTGATCTTCGGGCCGAGGAAGCTGCTCCACGTTGCGACCACCATGGTTCCGACACAGCACCCTTGGGAGAAGCTGATGAGTGTAATGACCGGTTCGGTGGATGCCGACACTCAGGAAGCAGGCTCGCTGCCAGAGAGCAATACTGACTCGCCGGCGCCGCTTGCAGCCTCGAGTGAGCCGCTTTCATCTCTAGCCGTGAGGATGGATAACCAATAGTCATGGCTAGCGCTGTAATCACAACAGGCCAGAAGGATGCTGCCCCTGAGATAAGCAGCATGAGCTTCCTCGAACACCTGGAGGAGCTCCGCCGACGAGTCGTCTACGCGTTTCTCTACGTCGTGGGCGGACTGTGCATCTGCTGGTCGTTTCACGAGAAAATATTCTCTATCTTGCAGAAGCCTATAGCGGTGGCGCTGGCTAATCACCACCTGGACCAGAAGTTGGTCTATCTAAATCCAACCGATCCATTCGACATGTATTTGAAGGTTTCCTTCCTGGCAGGGATCTTCGTGGCGTCGCCGTTCGTGCTGTACCAGGTGTGGGCTTTTATTGCTCCCGCTCTCTACCGCAATGAGCGCCGATATGCACTGCCCTTCATGGTCAGCACGGTTGGGCTTTTCCTGGCGGGCGGTTTCTTTGGCTACAAGTTGGTATATCCGTCGGCGCTGGACTTCCTGATCAGTTTCAGCGGCCAGTTCACGCCTATGATTACTATCGGCGAATATACCAGCCTCTTTATGACGATCATCGGGGGTCTAGGCATTGTGTTTGAGATGCCGATCTTGGTGTTCTTTCTGGCTCTAATGGGCATCGTGAGTGCCGGCTGGATGTGGCGCAATTTCCGTTACGCAATTCTGGTGATCTTTATCATCGCCGCAATTATCACACCGACGACGGACATTATGAACATGTGCATCTTTGCGGCGCCCATGATTGGTCTGTATCTGGTGAGCATTGGAATTGCATGGTTCACCCACCCGACGCGGCGAAAGAAGCGTGCGGAAAGCGCTAGCAGCTAATCGCGACGATCTTAACCCCGAGTGTTATCTTGTCCAGGCCACACGACAAACATCACTTATCAGCTTGCAGGCCCTAGTCAATTAATTCGATGAATATCTACAGTATCGATACATTCTGCTGACAACCTTCAGGCCTGATGAAGATAGCTTCACAATTGTAGTCACGGGTAGACAATGTTCCGGTCTTCGAATATATCCGTGGAATAAAAATGTCACCTTGCGGTTATCCGTGCAGACAATGTCGACGGTGCAGCAGCAATAGGCCGGTAAAGGAAGTAACAGACTGGATGCAGCGCCAACGCAGCGAAGGCGTCCTGAGCTACCAGGCGCGCCGGTGACGGGCGTGACATTGTCGACATCACTTAATCAAAATTCAAAGAAAAGGATAACAAGGAAAAGGCAATGAGGAAAGCTACGCTACTTTCAATTACCGGACTATTAGCCATTGGTCTAATGTTTGGTGGCAACTTCGTGCAGGCCCAATCAATCGGCGGACATGCCGGCACGCTGGATCCAACCTTCGGCACAGGTGGAAACGTAACAACGAACTTCGGGGGCGTGAGCGTCACCCCGCTGACCGCGATCGAGCAGTCTAACGGTAACATCGCGGTGGTCACCGGACTCGGGAACGGCGTTCCCGGCGAAGAGAATTTTGCTCTCGTGCGTTACACGTCGAACGGGACGCTGATTGGGACCACAACCGCGGCATTCTTCAACAATGGCATCAATAGCCCAATTGCGGCCGCGGCGCAGTCCAACGGCAACATCGTGGTAGCGGGGACGGCATCGGGCACCAATCAGCCCACGGTGTTCGCCATAGCGCGATTCACGCCCAATGGCCAACTGGATACTACCTTTGGCGACGGCGGCCTGGTGACGACCGATATCAGCGGAACTCTTCCCGGGCTGACCGCAGTGATCGTGCAATCGAACGGCCAGATCGTGGTGGGCGGGGCCTCGGGGACGGGTGGCAGACACCAGCCGCCCAATACGGTGCTGGTGCGGTACAACTCCAACGGGAGTCTGGACACGACGTTTGGCACGGGTGGGATTGTGCAAGAGGTCACTGCGGTGGGTGCGCCCTTAGCGTTGGCGCAACTCTCCAACGGCGATTACCTGGCGGTAACAGGAAATCAGCTATCGCCAGAAGAAGGTGTGGTGGCAGAGTTCAACTCGACGGGAGTGTTGCAATCCACGGTAACCTCGGCAACGGTGGTGGCGGCCAGCCCTTCGACACCGGAGCTAGTCAACCCAGTGATCTTTCAGCCGAACGGCGACTATATTTGGGCCGAGACAGTTGGCAACGGCTTCCAGAGGCAAGCCGCCGAAGCCTTTCGTTTCAGCGAGACCGGCGTCGCGGATCCTTCGTTCACTTCCATCAAGATCACTTTCGGCGGCCAGAGGATAAACGAGCCACAGGCACTCGCACTCCAGTCGAACGGGCAAATCGTGGTGGGCGGTATGTCTGGCTTGGCACGGCTCAATTCCAACGGCCAGCTTGACACCACGTTTGGCAGCGGCGGTTCGCTGGCGACGTTCCAGGTCACTGGCCTGCTGATCCAGACCGATGGAAAGATTGTTGCCATCGGCCC
>Ga0070731_10002654_pt1 | contig 16827 bp, 14 predicted proteins | sample Coa_R1_2_FD_66448 | JGI IMG/M metagenome (GOLD analysis project Ga0070731, IMG submission 66448) | Surface soil microbial communities from Centralia Pennsylvania, which are recovering from an underground coalmine fire - Coalmine... | ecosystem: Environmental > Terrestrial > Soil > Unclassified ...
CGACAAGGTCGCGTGCCGGGCCGCGCATTGCAGGCCACTTCCGCGCAAAGGCCAATCCGCCGATGAGGCTCGCGATGCCGCCGATCGCGACAGTCACCGGTGCGCCAATGCGATCCGCCAGCCACCCGGCGAGAAGCGATCCGAGCGGCGACATTCCCAGGAACATCATCGAGTAGATTGACATCACCCGCCCGCGAAGCTGGTCCGGCACCATTGCCTGGATCAGCGTGTTCGTCGCAGTGAACTGCATCATCATCGTGAATCCTGAAAGGATCAGAATCGTAAAGGAGATCCAAAACCAGTGCGACGCGCTCAGCAGGACCAGCGAAAAACCCAGCCCCATCGCCGAATACGAGACGAAGTTTCCGAGCCCGCGCAATTGCTGACGCATCGCCAGCGCCAGCGCCCCGAACATCGCTCCCGCACCCACCCCGCCCATCAAGGTCCCATAGGCCGAAGCCCCGCCGTGCAAAATCTTCACGGCAAAGATCGGCATCAGCACGGTGTAGGGCAGTGCCATGAAACTTACGACGCTCACGAGCACCAACAGGGCGCGAATCGGCTTCGTATGCCGCACGAACCGGAATCCCTCGCGCAGCTTTTCAAGCGGTGCCGCGCCGTCGTGTATCCGTTCGGACTTCTTGATACGCATCATGATCAGGCCCGCGATCACCGCGAGATAACTCACACCATTGAGCAGAAAGCACCAGCCCTCGCCGACGATGGCTACGAGGGCGCCGGCAATCGCCGGCCCCGCGACTCGCGCAAGGTTGAACATCGAGGAGTTGAGCGCAATCGCATTCAGCAAATCGTCGCGGCCAACCATCTCGATGAAAAACGATTGCCGCGCCGGCACGTCGAAAGCGTTCACGATGCCCAGCAGCGTCGCAAGAACAATGATTTCCCACACCCCTACGCGCCCTTTGATGTGCCCCGTCATCGTCAGCGCCGCCAGAATGAAGGCCAGAATCATGGAAGTGGTTTGCGTCGCGACCACCACGGCCCGTTTCGGCCAACGGTCGGCCACGAGCCCTGCCAGTGGCGAGAGGATGAAGATCGGAATCTGTCCCACAAATCCGAGCAAGCCGAGAAGCGCCCCTGACCCGGTAATGCGATAAATGAGCCATGCCTGAGCGACCGTCTGCATCCAAGTCCCGATGAGGGAAATAATCTGTCCGCTGAAGAAAAGTTTGAAATTGCGGTGCCTCAGCGCGCGGAACGCGGCCGCGGCCCGGCCTTTCCCGGCAGGGCCAGGCGCAGGTGGTGTTGCAGGGGAAATCTCGACCGTAGTGGGAGCGGAGTCCGCCATATCTCGTGAAGCCACTCAATATTGTAGCGCACGGGCGGCACGCGTAAGTAGCCACTCCTGGCTGTGCGGTTTTGTATGTTTCTACGTATCCACAAACTGTTGCTGATGAAAGGATGTATTACCCTGCGCATCCATTGAAGCAAAAGCCGGGAAAAACCGCGCAGCCAGCCCTAACAGGGGGTCGGGATAAAGTGTGGCTGCATTACACAACCCCTCCGCCTTGAAGCCGAGCACAGCCCGTTCCACGCACAGCCTGTTTGGTGTATATTGCTCTTTAGCCGGACATTCAAAAGGGTAATTCAGGAGTTATTCGTACCGCTTCATTGCTTCTGATCAGCATTGATTGAAGTCGCCGGAAGCGCATTGCCGCTGGTGCTTTTGCGAATTTTCCACGAAAGAGGGAATCATGCGAACACGAAATATCTTGTTGATCGCGATCGTCGGCCTGATTGTTGCAGCCGCCCATGCGGCGCCCAGGCCCGCGCCAGGCGCAGCTGATCCACTCGGCCCGCCGGCTCTCGTCGGGCAGGTAAGCTCGCAAGAGGAAGGCCCGATGGAAGGGGTTGTCGTCAGCGCCAAGAAAGACGGATCGACGATCACCGTAAGCGTCCTGACCGACAACAAGGGGCATTACAGTTTCCCGGCAAGCCGTCTCGATCCCGGCCACTACACGCTGAAAATTCGCGCGGTCGGCTATAACCTCGAGGCTCCCGCAGCGGCTGATCTCGCCGCTCAGAAACCGTCAACCGCCGACCTGAAACTCGTCAAAGCAAAGAACATGATCCCGCAGATGACCAACGCGGAATGGATCATGAGCATGCCCGGCACGGACGAGCAGAAAGATTTCCTGTTGAACTGCGTCAGTTGCCACACGCTGCAGCGCATCGTCACGTCCACGCATGATGCCGACGAATTCACGCAGGTCATCACGCGCATGATGGGCTACGCGCAGGTGAGCCAGCCGATCAAGCCCCAGCGGCGCGTGGAAGCCAATCGCGGCGGCGATCCGGAGCAGTATCGCAAGAACGCCGAATTTCTCGCGTCGGTCAACCTGAGTTCGGTGGCGCAGTGGGAATACCACTTGAAGACTCTGCCTCGCCCCACGGGGAAAGCCACGCATGTGATCATCACCGAATACGATCTCCCGCGCCCGACAATCGAGCCGCATGACGTGATCGTCGACGAGCACGGCATGGTCTGGTACACCGATTTCGGCGAAATGTTCCTCGGCAAACTCGATCCCAAGACTGGTGCTCTGAAAGAATATCCTGTGCCGAAGCTCAAGCAAGGGTATCCCGAAGGCTTGCTCGACATTGAGGAAGACAAATCCGGCGACATGTGGGCGGGCATGATGTACCAGGGCGCCCTCGCTCATTTCGACCGCAAGACCGAGCAGATCAAAACGTACAGCCTGCCCGCGCAGTGGAACGATGACGCGGCCCAGCCCAATATGCTCGGCATGCGCTACGACGTGGACGGGAAAATCTGGACGGACAGCGCCGGCCACTACGACATTTTCCGCCTCGACATCAAGACCGGCAACTACGAGCGCTTTGAGCCGATGAAGCAGCTGCCCGACAGCCGCCACGGGACGATCTACGGCATCGATTCCGACTCGCACAACAACCTGTACTTCACCGACTTCGCCACCGACTACATCGGCCGCATCGACTCGAAAACTGGAAAGGTAGATTGGTTCCAGACACCGACCATGAATTCCCGCCCGCGGCGCATCCGTACGGACGCCCAGGATCGCGCCTTCTTCGGCGAATATCAGGCCAACCGCATCGGCATGCTCGATCCCGAAACGAAAAAGATCACCGAATGGCCGCTGTCGGTACCCTGGTCCGGCCCGTACTACGTGACTTGGGATAAGAGCGGGAACTTGTATACCGGAGGCATGACCACGGACCGCCTCGCGAAGATCGATCCCAAGACCGGCCAGGACATCGAATACCTGATGCCCCGCGACACCAACATGCGCCGCGTCTTCGCCGACGATTCCACAACCCCCGCTACCATCTGGACGGGGAGCAACCACGGCGCCGCGATCGTAAAGATCGAGCCGCTAGACTGAAGAGAATCGGGTCGCGACTGTTATGAAGAAGTTCGGGTGCCGCACCCTTGAGCCTTTCAAGGGTGCGGTTTTTTTTGCCCCGCGCAGGTTCATGTAGGGAGAGTGAAAGATTCACGCTCTTCCCCAGTTTTGCCCTTCGGGGACAAACGGATACTGTACGTAATCAATACACACAAGAATTGACCTTTCCCACTGCTCTCATGTACCATTTGAATGTGTACGCGTTGTCTGGAGGAGGCGCTGCCATGCCTAGAGTCGCTGTGGAAGGCAACAATCGGATGTCCTTGCGGATCCGTCCCAAGGAAAAAGCACTGCTCTTGCGCGCGGTGGCTCTAAAGCACACCGACTTGACGGATTTTGTTCTTCATCACGCCTTGCACGCTGCCAAGGCCGTTATCGACGAAGCGGACCATCTTCATCTCTCCGAGAGGGATAGCTTGCGGGTTCTGAAACTGATCGAGAACCCGCCTGCGCCGAACGCGAAACTTCTGGCCGCCGCTCGTGCCTTGCGGAAACAGCGGCGGTAATCGTGGCAGCGTGGCACGAAGAAGCGATCCAAAAGAAACACAACCGGGAAGCGTTCGACTGCGGCGAGGCGGCGCTCAATGATTTCCTGCGCCGACATGCGCGCAAGAGCCACGAACTCGGCGGCTCAAAAACTTTCCTTGCGATTGACGACGCCGATCCGAAAACTATTCTCGGTTTCTACAGCCTGAGCCCCGCCTCAGTTGATTATTCCCGCACGCCGGAAATCATTCGGCGCGGGCTGGCGCGTCATGACGTACCGGGCTTTCGGCTGGCACGGCTGGCTGTTGACCGCAGAATCCAAGGGCAGGGGATTGGCGGGCAACTCTTGCTCGCGGCCGGCAGGCGCTGCCTGTTGGCCGCGGCGGAAGTCGGCGGCGTGGTCCTTGTCATCGACGCCAAGAATGAAAGTGTGGCTGGGTGGTACGCCGGCTACGGGGCTGTGGCATTGCTGGATGCGCCGCTATCGCTGCTTCTGCCTCTCGCTACAATCGACGCCGCCCTGAATAGGGTCGGGAAACAATGAAACTTCCAGCCCTCCCGTTGCACCGCGGCCAACCTCTAAGATCGATTCGAGTGCTGTCACTTAAGGCTTTCCGATGAATGGTTTTTTCTAAAGGTGGGCCGCTTGGAATACCCTGCTATCATTGTCCGACTCAATCATGCTCACAACCCCGGGTAAATCGGCCGAGATCCAGGCAGACATAAATAACACTGCGAACGCCGCGAAAAAATCGGCCACAGTGACCGCCTTGCTCTTTGGCGTGATCGCCTTCCAGCTGAATGCATCGATGGTAGCTCCCGCTGTCCCCGAGATCGCGCGGAAGCTGGCTTCGACGCCGGGACTAGTCGGCATCTCGCAGACTCTTTTTTTCCTCGTCGGTGGAATTGCCGGCATCGTTCTAACTCGATACAGCGACCATGTCGGACGAAGAAAAGTTTTGATCTATTCGCTGGTCGCGATGAGTGCCGGAACCGTCGTGGCCATGCTCGCGCCCAATGTTGCAATCCTTTACGCAGGCCGCATTTTGCAGGGGGCATCCGGCTCGGTGTATCAGATTGTCTACCTCATCCTTCGCGACATTCTGACGCCCACGCAGTTCGGCCCTGCCCTGGGACTCGTCACCGCGATCAGCGGCGGAGTCGCCGGAGCCGACCAGTTTCTTGGCGGAATGCTGTCCGACCATTGGGGCTTCCGATCAATCTTCTTTGTAATTCTTATTATCGGCGTCTTCGCTATCATCCTGACAATGCGCTATGTGCCGGAGTCGACGGCCGATTCACCAGGGAACATGGACTGGACGGGCGCGGCAGCGCTTTCCGCCGCATTAATTTTTGTGAATCTGGGAGTGGCTACCGGAGGCTCACGCGGATGGGCGAGTCTCCAGGCTGTTTCTCTGCTTGCAGCCGGCTTCGCATGTTTCCTGGCATTCTGGTTTATCGAGAAGCGCCGCGCGCATCCGCTCATCAGCACCGCGCATCTGAAGTCGCGCCAGATCTGGCCGATTGTTGCGACCACGCTCGCGACTCTTTCCGGAATATTTGCCGCCATCAACTTTACAATCGTCGTCTTCAGCCAGGATCACCGTGCCGGCTACGGAATGTCGGCCGCCGCATCCGCGCTGATGTTTCTTTCGCCCGCTGCCGCTATCGGCCTTCTGGCGGCGCCATTCACTGGTTGGCTTGCCCCACGAGTGGGATGGCGCCTGATCATGTGGAGCGGCTTGTCATTATGCATCGGAACTCTCCTCATTGCTGTCAATCTGCTCGACCACAGGTGGATCGTCTTTGCGGCCTTCGCCCTGCTCGGCGTCTTCTACAACGGACTGGCGCTCACTACCATCAATGGCCTCGGCGTCATACTTTCACCCGCGGATGCTCCGGGATCACTCCCCGGATTGAACGGCGCATGTTTCCAAATTGGGGCAGGGCTTGGCATAGCCCTTGTCGCTCCGGTCATTGCCGCGGGCACCTTTGCGGGATACCAGAATGCGATGTGGATCTCCGTGGCATTCGTGGCCGTGGCGTTGTTCGCGTCCGCGTGGGTTCAAGGATCAGCGGAACACCTCGGAGAAAAAATCTAGTCCGGAATCAGGAGAGAGTCCGAGAGAAGTTTCAGGAGAATCAATGATGACAGATCCGACCCATAAGGGCCTTGTCGACAAGAGCGCCGTCGGCATTGGAGAAAGACAATTTCATATCAACGTCGCTCCGGGAGAAGTCTCAACGGTAGCCCTGCTGCCCGGCGACCCGTTCCGCATTCCGTTAATTGCCGAATTCCTCAGCGATGTCGCGGAAATCGCGCACAAGCGAGAGCACCGCACCATGACTGGAATGTATAAGGGCAAGAAGATCACCGCGACGTCGACGGGAATGGGGTGCCCGTCTACGGCGATTGCCGTCGAGGAATTGGCCAGAGTTGGCGTTCGATCATTTATTCGCGTAGGAAGTTCCGCCGGACTTCAGCCTCATGTAAAGCCCGGCGACTTGCTGATCAGTGAAGGCTCGCTGCGAAACGACGGAACAACCGCCGCCTATGCCCACCCCGGCTATCCCGCCGTGCCAGACCTGCGCATCACCCTCGAACTGGAACGCATTGCGCGACAAATCGCCGCTAGAGAGAAAACATTTGCGGTTCATACAGGTATTTCCGTATCCGACGACGCTTTTTACGCGGAAACGCCGGCCTGGATCAGCCAGCTGAATTCGCTCGGCATTCTGAATGTCGAAATGGAAGCGTCCGCGATCTACGTTGTTGCTCGTCTGCGCGGCCTGCGCGCCGGGATGATTTGTTCGTGCTCTTCCAACCTCGTCTCCGGCGCCAGCCTCTACGACAACGTTCACGAAGCATTGAAAAATGGCTGGATGCACAGCATTGAGGCGGCACTTGAGACCGCGGTCAGTCTCGACCTCTGATGAAACTGAACCTGCACAGTCATCTCGAAGGCCGTCTGCGGCCGTCTACCGCAGCCGCTCTCGCAGCCGAAGCCGGCGTGCCGCCGCCGGAAAGCGGATGGGAGCGCGCTCTGCAATTGGACGGCCCGGCGAATCTCACGGTGTACTTGTCCAGGGTCGCGGCCACTTATCCTTTCTTCCGTTCTCCAGCGCACATCGCTCGCATAGCCTGCGAAGCCGTGGAAGACGCTGCCGCGGACGGCACCGACTATCTCGAGCTTCGCTTCGGTCCAGCAACACACATCCATTTAGGATTCGACATGGACTCGGTTATGGCCGCCGTTTGCGATGGAATCGCCGAGGGAACGCATCGTACGAAAATCCATGCAGCCGTCGTGATTGCAGCGCTCCGGCATCACGACACAGAAATGAATATCGAAGTGGCTCGTGCTGCAGCTCGATTCGCCGGCAAAGGAGTCGTTGGGTTCGATCTCGCCGGTGACGAGTCACTTTTCAACGATTTGGCCCAGTATGAAAAGCCTTTCGCGATCGCTCGCGCCACAGGCCTTGGCCTGACTTGCCACGCCGCGGAAGCGGCGCCTGCTTCTGCCGCTCGCGAAGCCGCCGAACGCTTCGGTGTCACCCGGATCGGACATGGCGCCCATCTCGCGGATGACGTTGAGTCGTTACAATGGGTGCGCGACCACGGAGTCGTCGTCGAATGCTGCCCCACTTCCAATTGGTATACAGGCGCCATTGCTCACAGGTCCCAGCACCCCGCCAAATATTTTCGCGAACAAAGCCTGGAGATTGTCCTTGGTGATGACAATCCCATCCAAACAAAGTCGCTGCTCTCAAACGAGCGCCGCGTGCTGCTCGACGAGTTGGGATTCACCAAACAAGACTTGAATGCCCTGGACAAGACCAGCGTATATGCGGCGTTTCTTGAAGATGCCACGAGACGAGATTTTATTTTGCGGCTCAATGAAAAGCCCTGAATGTCTAGCTTTGAAAAATTGTGAAGCGCTGGGTGCCGCACCCTTGTGCATTTCATGGGTGCGGGTTTTTTCGGGCCTATCTACCAACTCTTTCCGCTATTCAATTTCCCTTGTAACCCGGCCCTCGCAAAGCCATGCCGGGCCGCTCCCCTGTATGATTCCCCCGGTCGATTACGATGCGCCCGTTCACCAAAACGTAGTTGATCCCCGCGGGATACTGCTTCGGACTCGCAAATGTAGCTGCGTCGGTGATCCGATCGGGATCGAAAACGACAACGTCAGCCCAGTTTCCCTCCCGCAGCAGCCCACGATCTTTCAACCCGAGCCGCTGCGCGGGAAGAGAAGTCATCCGCCGCACCGCATCCTCCAGCGTCAACACCTTCTCATCGCGCACGTAGTGCCCCAGGACCCTCGGAAACGTTCCAAAGTTTCGAGGATGGGGATGCCCTGCGGAGAGCACTCCCTCAACGGCGAGCGATGACCCATCCGAGGCGATGTCCACCCAGGGCTCGCGCAGCGCCGTCTGCACATCTTTTTCGTTCATCATGAACGGCATGCACGTCACCTGCCCGTGTTCTTCGACGAGCAAATCGAAGAACGCCTCGGCCGGGTCCTTCTCGCGTATGCGCCCGATTTCTTCAAGCGTCTTGCCGGGCAGCGACGCATTCTTTTCCACGTGCGTCGCCCCGATCACGATCCCTTGCCAGCCGCCGGATTGCCGGACGTAGTTCGAGTTCCAGCCCGGCACCCCGTTTTCGATATCGTGCTTGATGCGAACGCGGAGTTGCGGGTCCCGCAAACGCTCCATGGTCTTGTCGAGACCCCCTTCAAGAGCCCACGGAGGCAGGAGCGGAAGCGTTGGATGGTTCGCAGCGATATAAGGATATTGGTTGGCATTAATGTCCACGCCGCGGGCGCGAGCGGAATTGATGAGCGCGATAAGTTCCGGCATGCGTCCCCAGTTATTTGAACCCGCCACCTTGATATGGAAAATTTCCACGGGCACATTCGCCCTCTCGCCAATCTCAATCGCTTCGCGGATCGAGTCCAGCACGGTGTCGCCTTCGCCGCGCAGATGCGTCCCGTAAATCCCGCCGTAACTCGATACGACCTTGGCCTCCTCGATCAACTCCTCCGTCTTAGCGTATCCGCAAGTCGCTTCGAGCGCATCAGACAGCCCCACCGCTCCCTGCTCCATCGTAGATGCGACCAGCCGCCGCATCTTTTCCATCTCATCCGACGTAGGCGGCCGGTTCTCGTACCCAACCACGTCGTACCGCACCTGGCACGCCGAGACGTAGGAAGCAAGATTCACTGAGCTTCCAGTTTTCAGAAGCCGCGCGAAATACCCGTCGAGAGAATTCCAAGTCAGCTCGATGCGAAGCGGCTTAAGCAGTTCCCGGTTGGGTTCGACGCCCGGCCCTTCGATCGGCCCCGGCGATGTAGCTTCCCCGACCACTTCCGTCGTGACGCCCTGGCGGATCTTGCTCTGCGCGTTCCCGTCATAGAGCAGTGTGTACTCGGAGTGAGCATGCATATCGATGAAGCCGGGCGTAACCACCTGCCCAGTGGCGTCGATTACGCGAGCGGTCTGCGCGCTGTCGAGACGCCCGATCCGCGCAATGCGTCCCGCGCGTATCCCCACGTCGGCCTTGATCCACGGATTTCCCGCCCCGTCGATCACATGCCCGCCTCGAATGATCACGTCATAGGTTTGCGCGGATACTGTTGGGCAACTGGCGATCAGAACCGTGAAAAGTAACCACCGAAGCTTCGGCATGGAGAACCTCCAATTGCCCGGGAAAAAATTCCTGCTCGCAATTCGGTGAACGGGTATCCCGATCTCATGGCACGTTTTTCTCGAGCCAATCCATGAAGAACTTGGAAATCTCCGCGCTATTCTTTTCGGACATGAATTGGTGCCCGTTCCCGCGAATCCCAACATCTTCAAGATTTACATACTTGGTCTTCACGCCCGCCTGATTGAGCCACTTGGCCACGCAGTGTGAGTAAGGCCGGTGGTAGCTCGCCTCTCCGGACACATTCAAAACCGGAATGCCCTCAAGGTTAATGAGCTTGTGCGCGGGCTCTTTCTGCACCCAGCAGGGAATGAGTCCCGGCCCGTCCGCCGCATCCTGCCGAACAGTCTTCAATTCAGTGGCACTTTTGATCGGTGGATCGTAAGTAATCGGCTCATTGGTCAGTCCCCACACGCGCCCGGGTCCTGTCGCTCCTCTCTCCGCGTTCTCAATCGGCGGCGCGACCGGTTCGGCCGCAACGATTGCCCTGACAAGTTTCGGCCGGGCGTCCGCTGCAAGCCAACCGGATGGCGAGACGCCCGAATGCAGCAGCAGGATCACTGGTTCATGAATCAAATCCATGAGTGCCACAATGTCATCCGCGGAAAGCTGCTCCATGTCCTTGCCCGTGGGGCTCTGCGAGTCGGCCTTCGCAAAATAATCAAAAATCGGATCCCCCATTTTGCCTTTGTTCGGCCCTTCCCCCGGCCACTGCGTGTGCTTCGATGCCTGCGGCCAGCTGCTCTGCGGCGTCGAAGGCGGGCGCGCCCCCGACCAGACCTCTTCCATCAACGGTCCAGACCGCGGTGGAAGCAAATCGCCGTCTGCGCCGGGCACGTAGGCCGAGCGCCCGCGCGCCGGAAGATCCATCATGTAAACGGTATATCCTCGGTTGACGAAATCGTAGGCCCAGCCCGGCCGCCCGTCCGGAGTCTGCAGCAAAGCGACGTTGGTTTCCCCGCCCCCCGCTTGCACAAACAGGATCGGATACTTGTACCGGATCTTCTTCGGCACCCAGGTTTCCACGTACATCGCCCCACGCATCACTTCCTCACCCGGCTTGCCCGCCCATTTCCCGCCGACATAAAAATGCCCCTGCCGCGCAATATTTTCAGTGGAAAAAGTCGGCACGGAAGTCAGCGGAGGAACCACCGGCGCATCCTTCGACGCTTGCTGCGCCCCGCCGCCAGCGACCCAGATAATTCCCAGCACGGCAAATGCTGCGGTAAATCTCCAAATCGTCGTCATCGCACGCTCCCGGGAACGTTTTCCTGGAAAATCTCAAATTTCAAATTTGAAATTTCAGACTTGATTCGCGCCCGGAGCTATTAAAACCCGCCCCGCAAGATTGTCAAGCATTCAAAGCTAAGAGGACAAATCGTGGCGAACGGCGTGTGACCGATGAATGGCGCAGACCCGGGTGGGGTGCCGCACCCTTTGATTTTTAAGGGTGCGAGTTTTTGTCAAGAGTGATGGAGATGCGGGCTTCCGATCTTTGTTCGCCCCTGCGTACAAGGGCGCGGAATTTGAAACGCCTCAATCCGTTTAAAAGTCGAGGACGAGATCAAAACCCGTCGCATGATCATACGCCCGGAAATCACGATCACGCGTGAGGAGGGGAATTCCCCGGTCGATACAACTTTGGGCGATCAGCGCGTCGCCGAGGCGAGCCCGCCGCGCCGGGAGTTTGGCCAGCACCTTTGCGCGCAGCATGCCTGCCCTTAGCCAGAAACCGGTTTCAACCTCGATCAGAGGGATTTCCAGAAGCGTTTTTGCAACGCCAGCGGGAAGTTTCGGGTCGCTGAGTAACTCAGTCAGCACAATGGGCGCCATCACGACTTGTCGATCCGCCAGTGCTTTGTCCAGCAGATGTGTATCTTCGCCTTCGTCGCCTTGCAAATATGCCACCCACGTGCTTGTATCCGCAGCGATCATCTGTCGGCTTTCAATTCCTCCGCCGTCTTGCTAAAACGAATTTTGCCGCGAAATTGGCGAAGGCGGGCGTAAGTTCTCGACGCGGCCACAAGCTGCAGACCGGTCCGGACTGTCTGAGTAACGCCGGCGCCGCTGGCTTTTTGCGCCTTCTCAAGGAGATCCGGCGGAACTTCCACGGTGATCTTGCGCGCCTTTCCCATATTCTTGAAATATACCATATAAGGGACCAGAATGAACTATGGTATTTTAAACCAAGCCCGCGATCTGAAATCAGTTTACTAATTCGCGGGAGTTTAACATCCTAAAAGTTTGTTTTGTGATGGGGTGCCGCACCCTTTGACTTTATAAGGGTGCGGGTTTTCGTCCAAATGGAAGGCGGTCCGACAGCCCGCGCCAATCGTGTGACCTACTCCGTGAACACAATCCCGACCGCGGTGCGCTCCTTGTCTTCTTGCGCTTCGATGCGTACCACGTACCCGCGCAAACGCAGCGGGCTGTTGGAAGAGCCGTCGATCCCCGGATTGTCCAGCAGGACTTGCAGCTCGGACTGCAGCTTCGGGCTGTGATCCAGATAAATGAGCGCGCCGTGCAAAGTCAAATCGCTGATCACGGTTTCTTCTTCAAAAGCATGGCCCGCGTCGGTCTGGCCGCTGACACGCGCCCGAAAATGTGCGTCGCGCCGCAACCCTTCGCGCGAAGCGGGGATCACCACGTCGAGGTCGTTATCACCGAGCGTCATCACCATGCCCTCGGCCGCGGCCCACACATTCGCAAATCTCCCGCGCGCCTCGCGCAGAATGTTGTCCACCGCTTTATCGGTGGAATCCGGGTCGTGATGAAAAAGCACCAGATTCTTGACCCCCACTTCCTCCGCGACCTTCACGCCCTCCGCCCATGACGAGTGGCCCCAACCCTTGCGCGTCGTGGCGAGCTGTTCGGGAGTGAACTGCGCGTCGTTGATAAAAATGTCCGCGCCCGCCGCCAGCTCCAGCAAACTTTTGTCCAGCTTCGGATTGCCCGGCTCATTATCGGTGGCATACACAATCGTTCCCGCGGAAGTTTCAAACCGAAAGCCGAGGCACCCTTGCGGGTGGTGCAGCCAGCGCGCCGTGACCTGCGCTCCCGGAATGCTGATCTTGTCTCCGCCGTCCACTTCGGTAAACTCCCGCTTCGCGCACATCGCGTTGAGGTCCACCGGAAAATATGGATATGCCATCTGCGCTTCAAACACGCGCTTCAAGCTGCCTGCTCCGAGATATTCCGACCGGAAACTATAAAAATGAAAGCGATTTTGTGGCGCGTAAAGCGGTGAAAAAAACGGGATGCCCTGGATGTGGTCCCAGTGATAATGCGTCACAAATATATGCGGCTCGTGCCTTTGAGGTTCTTCAGCTGCTTCCAAATGGCGGCCCAGCATTCGCAGCCCGGTCCCGCAATCCAGAATAACGCGCGCCCCCGCGGGAGTAGTCAGCTCCACGCAAGCCGTATTGCCGCCGTAGCGCCAAGTGGCCTTGTCCACCGTGGGGGTCGACCCCCGCACGCCCCAGAAACGCAGTGTAGTGACCCGGTCGCCGGTCACTTTGCGCGAAGGCTTGGCCGATGGCTCGGCTGCGATGGATTGGGTAGAAGGCACGGAAGCTCGAATAAATAGGTCTTTTTCATACTAGGGAGGGCCCCTGGGTAAGTCAATTATCTTCCAGAACGCATGTGCGAGAACTTAACGCGTCACTAAATGGCGTCCCCCGAAGGTTCAACTGTCCCTGCAAGCGCGACTCCCAGTACAATGGGGCCGATGCATGTCCATGCGCATGGCCCCGATCGCTCCACCGGCCATTCGCACCCTTCCCAGGCAATGACCAGCGGGGTGCTTGCCGGCGCGGTGGCCGCAACCCTTTTGCTGGTGCTCGCCGAACTCCTCGGCGGTTACCTGGGCCACTCCATCTCCCTGGTCAGCGACGCGCTTCACAATCTATCCGACATCCCCACGCTGCTGATCTCCTGGATCGCCCTGCACTGGGCAGCCCGGCCGGCCGACCACGAACGCACCTACGGCTATCAGCGCGCCGGCGTCCTGGCCGCATTTACGAATGCAATTTTGCTGGTCCTTGTGTCCCTGGGGCTTTTTTATGAGGCGTTCGAACGCTTTCTTCATCCCATCGCCGTCCACGAAAGCTGGATGATTGGCGTATCGCTTCTGGCTCTGGCGATCAACGGCGGGATCACGCTCGCACTCGTCCGCAGCCGGAGCGATTTAAATCTGCGCAGCCTGCTGATTCACAATTTCGGCGACGCGATTTCGAACATCGGAATCTTAGTGGGGGCTTTGGCCATTCGAATGTCGGGAGCGCAATGGCTGGATCCTCTGATCGGCGTGGGCATTGCCGCGATGGTGCTCTGGTCCACCAAGAGTCTCCTTCAGGAGGCGGGCAACATCCTGCTCGAAGGCCTCCCGAGAGGGATACAGCTCGAGTCCGTGGCGCGTTCCATCCTGAGCATCAAGGGCGTCCAGGAAGTCCACGACATTCACGTCTGGACGATTGGAACGAACATGGTGGCGCTCTCCTGCCACGCGCGCATCCCGGACATGCACATGGACGAAAGCGAAAAAATCCTGCAGGCGGTTTGCGCCAAGCTCGAAAAGGATTTCCATATCTCGCACATCACGGTCCAGTTCGAACGCGCCGGCCTCCCTCAGGAAACCAGCTACATCATGCCGCACCCCGTTCAATCCTCGGAATAACAAGTAGCGCAGGCTTCAGCCTGTGGGTTTTCGCCACTGTACTGAACCGAGAATCCACAGGTCCAAACCTATGTTCCAAAACTCCGCAAATCGCCAAGTGAAAATTAGTTGTGAAGGTGGTTCTCAGGGAGGCTAATTACGAAGTTGTACTGTAGTCCCGCGGGCCTCATTCATTTCCTGCGTGGCCCCGGCATCCAGATCGGAAATCGACAAGGTGTGCCGGATCCCCTCCGGGGTCACGTATTGCAACTGCGTGCCGACCACGGAGAATACCGAAGCGAAAAGAATGCGCCCATCCCGCCGCACAAAAATGAAATCGCCCACATCCGGTACTGGCGCCTCGGCCTGAGGCGCGGGCGCGGGGCCGGAAATGCTTCCCGCGTCGTTGGAGGAGTCCGCGTTCTGCTGAGCGGGCGCCGGCTGCTGAATCACAATAATCTGTGGCTGTTGTGGTTGCGTTTGCTGAACCGCCGGCTGACCCGTCTGATCCGCCCCGGAGTCATCGTAGTAATACGGGTACCCGCCGAACAAAATCGGCACGAACGCCCCCTGCCCGCGATCGCCGTGTCGCCCTGTCCGGAAGGAGGGATTGTTACCAAGCGCCCCGTTGACCGCAGCCAGGTGCGGGAAGTCAAATCCCAGCCCGGGCACGCCGGAAATATTGTCGAGGTTAAACGAATTCGCGCCTGGAGCAAAAACCGAGGAAACACGTCCGCTCGGCGAAATTTGAATCACGCTGGCTGGCGAAGCCGTTTGCATCCCCGTTGTGCTTGCGGGCGCTGAGCTTGACGACGCCCTCGCGGTAGACCTCGCGTGTACCGACGGCCGCCGCGCGGAAGATTCTGCGTTGCGCCCCTGCGCCCCTGCCACTGAGCAAATCAGGACCCCTGCCAGCGCTGCCGCAAAAATGTGTAATTTTGAGGTCATACTCTGCTTCCTAACAATACAGATGCTGCAACGGACGCCGTGGTTGCAGCTATCTCTCCGCGGGACCTGTGTTGCCTGTTTTGGCCTCGCGCGCAATTCGTCCCGCAGCCCTTGGGGGTGGGTCCAGAGAGCCTGCCCGCTTTAAGGGCGGGCAGCGGTTTGTTTCTTCCCACGTCTGCCAGGTTGTGCTATAACCTTCGGGCCGTGGAACGAGCTACGCATACAGACGCGAATCGCGGCGCGCCCGGCGCGAAGGCAGCGGAACTGCCCCCTGCTGAGGAGCACGCCATCAGTTTCTGCCCGGTTTGTTCCGAACGGCTCGAGCCAAAGCGTTGCAAGCTGGTTTGCGGCAAGTGCGGGTATTATATGTCTTGCTCGGACTATTACTGACGCCAATTTTTGCCGGCTCTGAAAATTCAAGCTCACTAGAAAGCTCTCGTCAGGAGGAAAGACCGTGGCACTGAAAATGACAGACCGTGTTGTGGATGGAGTAGACGTGGTGGCGATGGAAGGGCGCATTGTGCTGGGCGAGGAAAGCACGTCGCTGCGCGAAAAGGTGAAGTCGCTGCTGGCCTCCGGCCAAAAGAAGATCCTTCTCAACATGGACAACGTCACCTATATCGACAGTTCCGGGCTGGGCGCCCTGGTCGCCGCGCACACCAGCGCGCGCGCGCAAGGCGCGGCCCTCAAACTCTGCCATCTCGGCTCGAAATTTCAGGAAATATTGCAGGTCACAAAGCTGGTCACCGTGTTTGAAGTCTACCCCACGGAAGCGGCCGCCATCGCCAGCTATACCAAGTAAATCTGCACATCAGTTCTCCCATGCCGCCGCTGGTCCCAGACCCGCGGCGGCATTTTGCCTGCAGGGTCTCCCCAACCTGGCGCGCGACCGGATATAAAGACGGGCATCCCGGAATAAGGGATGCCCGTCTGGATCGCCCCGCCGTGCCTTCCCGTTAGAATTTCAGGCGCAGCGACAATTGCAGGATGCGCGGCCTGGACAATGTAGCGGTGCTCTGCCCAAACGAATTGCTATTGATGAGCTCCTCGTTGACACTCACCAAGCTGATCGGATCCGTCTGAACCGTGGAGAACACGGGATGGTTCAATAGGTTGAATGCCTCCGCCCGGAACGTCAGCTTGAAACGCTCCGTTAGATTGAAGTCCTTTCCAGCGGAAGCGTCCCAATCAAAGTACGCCGGTCCGTTAAAGGCATTCAGCTGCAGGTTCCCGGCCTGGCCCGGTTGCGGGTTGCAGAAGCCCCCTGGAACTGCGGGCGTGCAGCCGCCTAGTTGAGGATTCGCTGGGACGCCCGTGCCGTCGGGTGAGACCAGTTTGGGGTTGATGATATATACGGACCCGTTCGGCTGTTCGAACGTGCCGAGGTCGGCGCTGATCTGATTGTGCGACAACGTGGCCACTGCCGTGTTGTTCACTGTGCGCAGACCCCGGTTGATGGAACCCCACTCCGACAGGATCGAGAACGGCTCCCCGCTTTGCCACGTGAAAATGGACCCTGTCTGCCAGCCGTCCACCAACAGACCTAATGCGCGGTTGTCTGACGCCAACAGTCTGTGGCCCTTGCCGATCGGCAATTCGTATGTAAAGTTCGCTTTGAAGGC